>Ga0210384_10000091_pt1 | contig 134570 bp, 101 predicted proteins | sample IncBWH2MmetaG_FD_160574 | JGI IMG/M metagenome (GOLD analysis project Ga0210384, IMG submission 160574) | Forest soil microbial communities from Barre Woods Harvard Forest LTER site, Petersham, Massachusetts, United States - Inc-BW-H-2-M | ecosystem: Environmental > Terrestrial > Soil >...
GGAAAAATCGCTGCGCGCGGGGGATTTTGTCTGGTTCGAGAGCGGCCAGGCGGCGCGGGTCTTCCAGAATGACGGCGACAAGGAAGCGCGATTCGTCTATTTCGTGTTGAAGGCGAAGCACTAGAACTTGTCCGAGTTATCTAATAAATCTCTGAAAATTGTAAAAAAAGATGGAAGGGACGCGCTAAAGCACGCCCCTACACGGTTCGATGAGTTCGCGGACGGCCGCGGCAAAGATTTTGGTGTGCAGATCGACATCGGCTTCGGTGGTGGCGGGGCACATCAGCGCCATGTTGTGGAAGGGCGTTAGCAGGACGCCGCGGTTGAGGGCGTAGAGGTGCAGGAAGCGTTCGAGTTCGAAGTCGGCGGAGGCTGCGGACTCGGCGCCGTTGCGGGGTGGGCGCTGGGAGAAAGTGTATTCGGCGCGGGCGCCTAACTTCGTTACGTTCCAGGGTAGGCCGACGGAGCGAATTTCGGCGGCCACGCCTTCCGCGAAACGCTGGGCCAGCGGAATCATGCGCTCGAAGGCGGCGGGCGTGAGGACGTGTTCGAGTGTGGCGCGCATGGCAGCTAGAGAGAGGGCGTTGCCGGCGAGCGTGCCGCCGATGCCGCCGACATCGCAGTCTTCCAGATGGATGCGCGCGGAGATGCGCTGCGCTACTTCTTCGGTGCAACCGTACGTTGCGCCAGGGATGCCGCTGCCAATGGGTTTGCCGAAGACCAGCATGTCGGGATCGAGATTCCATTCCCGTGTGCAGCCGCCGGGGCCTGCGCAGATGGTATGTGTTTCGTCGGCGATGAGCAGCGCGCCGTAACGGTGCGTAAGTTCGCGAGCGACCGTCCAATAGCCGTCATCGGGAAGGATGATGCCGACGTTGGTCATGGCCGGTTCGGCGAGGACGCAGGCCACGTCGTGATGCTTTAGGGCTTCTTCGAGCGCGGCGAGGTCGTTGAATTCGACGACGCGCGTGGTTTCGGCGGGATTTACGGGCGGGCCGATGTTGCCGCGACGTGGTCCGACGGTTCCTTCGTGGAGCGCGGCGAAGGATTCGTCGACCGTGCCGTGATAACAATAGTGGAAGACCAGGATTTTCGGGCGTTGGGTGATTTCGCGAGCGATGCGGATGGCGAAGCGGTTGGCATCGGTGGCGGTGAGGGTGAATTGCCAGAAAGGCAGACCGAAGCGGCGCTTCAGCTCTTCGCCCACCCAGAGGGAATCTTCGGTGGGGAGCATGAGGGTGATGCCTTCGCGAACGCGGCGGGAAACGGCTTCGGCGACGATTTCCGGGGAGTGGCCGGTCATAGCGCCGGTATCGCCGAGACAGAGATCAACGTAGTCGCGGCCATCGACATCGATGAAATGCGCACCTTGGGCCGACTTGACGAAAATCGGGAAAGGGCCGGCCCATTTTTTCATCCAGTTCATGGGCACGCCGCCGAGGAGAGAGTCTTGCGCGCGGCGATAGAGTTCGGCTGACCGCGGATGCTCGGAAATGAAGCGGCTATTTTCGCGAGCGTGGAGTTGCTGGAGTTTGCTGCGATCGATGGAAGTCATGGCTCTGCGCCGACAAACGATAGACGGAACGCGGCCTATGGGCAAGAGCCAGGGTGGCGCGGCGACGGTGGCCCAGTTCGGCGTTAGCTCCTGCCAAACTGGCAGCTGTGAGGCGTGCCGATTCAGTTGGCCTGAAGGCCCTACGTGGGGCTTCACTTAACGTCGGAGCGTTGGGGCTGCGTGTACGCCTTGGTGGCGTCGACGATCTGGCCGTCGATGTACTTGTCGTGGTGGCGAACCCAGGCCATGCCGTGCTTCAGGCCTTCTTCGTCGCGCCCCTTTGGGGCTAGGTCCAGCCAGTTGTAGGCGCCGATGAGTATGTCCAGCCCACGGCCGTAGCTCGAGTAGGTGTGGAAGATGTTGCCGGCCGCGTCTTTGTAAAACACGCTGGTGCCGGGCCGTTCCTCGCTGGGAAATTGCTGCATGGTGTAGTTGTAATAGACCTGGCCCTTCGCCAGCTCTTCCTTGCTCATGGACACCTGGTAATCGTAGTTGAAGTCGCTGCCGTTCGAGGAGACCCACTTGAAGCGCCAGCCCATGCGCTTTTTGAAGGACTCGATCTCGGCCAAAGGCGCGCGCGAAACGACCATCAGCTTTACGTCTCGTGCGGCGAGGTGCACCACGCTGGCGTCGATGTGGTCGGAAATGAACGAGCAACTCGGGCAGCCCTCCACCCACCCGGGACCCAACATGAAGTGATACACAATCAGCTGGCTTCTGCCGCCGAAGAGGTCGGCGAGAGTTTCCTTGCCGTTCGGTCCATCAAATACGTATTGCTTCTCGACTTTCTCCCAAGGCAATTCGCGGCGCTGAGCACTCAATTCATCGCGCAGCTTCGTGAACTGCTTTTCCTTCTGCAATAGCTCCTTCCGTGCGGCAAGCCATTCCGCTTGCGACACGACTTTGGGATTTTCCTGCCTGCTCGGTGCTGTAGCCATGGTTACTTCCCCTTTCCTAACGGTTTTTCAAACGAAAGTCTCTGCGTGCTATTTTTCGAACGGAGCAGCTTGGCCGCCAGTGCCGTGAGTCCGCCTGTAGATATCACCCCAGCTACCATCATCGCCGCGCTCGCTACGCATGCTGGACACATGAGCATTCCTCCTCAGGCGCTCAATTGACGCGCCGTGCTTCCGCGCGCTTGCGAACGCCCTCGTTCATGTGCGCCCAGCCGGGTACCACTCCGGCGCGATGTTCCTCGGTAATGAGTCCCAGCGCGGCGTGGTGGAATTTGATCAGCGTTCCGCCGTCCACCTCGCTTAGGCGGTACTGCACGTTGGAGACGACCGGATAGGACATGAACAGCGGCCCTGCGAATTCCAGAAGCGTGGGCCGCTTGATGGCCTGCACGTGTCCCCACAAATGGCCGTTGTCGCCGCCGAGGTCACGGAACCACCGTCCGCCGGGCCAGGGCTCGAGCTTCATGGGCATGGGCTTGCCGTCGGACGTTTCATTGTAGGGCCCGAGCTGTTCGAGCAGCGCCGCGAAGGTCACGTCCAGGGAAGCACGCACATGAATTTCCTGTCTTACGTTCAACGTCAAATCTTCGATGGTTCGATCCATCTTTGGAGCTGCCGAAGTCATTCTTCCTCCTCAAATCGAGAATTGTCCTGTCGCTTCCGTAAAGCCGTGGTCTGCTCACGAACCTGTTTGGCCTCTGCGCGTTCCTTCAGGCGACTCAAATGATGCCCCCAGAAGCGTTCGAAGGTGTTGGTCCATTCGTGAAGCGGGCGGATGGCATCGGCGTTGGTGCGATACAGCATGCGGCGGCCGTCGCGGCGCACATGGACCAAGTCCACGTCGCGCAGGACGCGCAGGTGCTTGGAGACCGAGGGCTGCTGCAGGCCCAGGCTGGCCACAATATCGCCGACCGGGCGCTCCTGCAATGCCAGATAGTTCAGGATGGCGCGGCGGCGGGGCTCGGCGACGGCGTTGAAGGCGTCGGAGGTGGTGGAGGCGCGCGGCATGGGAGAAGATTACATTCCCATATGGGAATATGTCAAGCAAAAATTCTGCGCGGCCGACACTTTAAGAAATCGGCCTGAAAACGAGACGCGGCTGTCGATCTGATCGCTTCCCGTTCGTCGTGTAAGTAGAAGCAGGGAAACGCCCTGCGGAGGCCGATATGGGAAGCCAAGTACGCACTCGGAATATCAAACCAATTGCCGGGGCGGCCCTCGTAGGGCTGGTGCTCTTTATTCTGCTGGGAAATACGGATGTGTTTGCGGCGCCGCCGAGCTGCCCGCTCGAAACCATCGCGGGACAGGTGTTAGGAGTACTGCCCTCGTTTGTCCTAACAGCAGCGTCACAAGCCTTGCAGGCCTACGTCCTTGATCACCAGGTTTCGGAGGGTTTCTTCCAGATGTTGGTATCATTCTGGTCGCTGCTCCTGGTCATCCTGGGAGCGGTGTCGGTCCGGGCCGCCTTCCGGGACAAAGTCAAAGCATAGCGACGCTAAAATGCGTCCAAGAAAAAGAGCTGTTCCTGTCGATCTGGCTGCTTCTCGTTCGACGTGAGAGTGGAGGCTAAGTTCAGTCGATCGGGGCGCTGCAAACCCCCAGCTCCAAGTCTGAAAGCAGAAGGAGATCCACGATGCGATTTATGGCCATAGTCAAAGCGAATAAAGACTCAGAAGCGGGCGTTATGCCGAGTAAGGAGCTGCTTGCCGCGATGGCGAAGTTCAACGAGGAGTTGATCAAGGCTGGGGTGCTGCTGGCGGCCGAGGGGCTACAGGCGAGTTCCAAGGGGGCGCGCATCAGGTTCTCTGGAGCGACCCGCCGAGTGATTGACGGACCCTTCACAGAGTCGAAGGAACTCATCGGGGGCTTCTGGTTGCTGCAGGTGAAGTCCAAGGAAGAAGCCATCGAATGGATCAAGCGCAGCCCGAATCCGTTTGAAGGCGAATCCGAGATCGAGATTCGCCAAGTGTTTGAGGCTTCCGATTTCCCGGCCGAGATCTTTCCTCCCGAGGACGCCGCGCGAGAGCAACAGTGGCGCGATGAGCTGCAGAGGAAAGCAGCAAAGCCGTAGTCGTGGCGCGCGGCGGGCTTGAAAAAAATAGCTCGACCGCGTCGATTTCGCAGGGTTTCATTCGACGCGTAAGTGGAGCCCAGATTCAGCCGGCGGATACAGTCCGGAAAGATCGGCTCGCAACTCAAAACGAAAAGGAGATGTGAACATGCGATTCATGATGATTGTTAAGTCCGCCGAGAGATCGGGCTTTCCCCCCAAGGAGTTGATGGACGCCATTGACAAGCTCAGTAAGGAGGCGGAGAACGTCGGCACGATGATCGGAGGCGGTGGACTTGGACCAACCGCGCTGGGCGCTCGCGTCCGGCTTTCCGGCGGGCAGGTCGCCGTGATCGACGGGCCTTTCACCGAGGCTAAAGAGGTGATTGGCGGGTATGCGCAGTTTGAGCTGAAATCCAAGGACGAGGCGGTCAAGTCGGCGGTGCGCTTCATGGAACTTCACAAGCAATACTGGCCCGGCTGGGAGGGCGAGACCGAGGTTCGCCAGATGTTCGGTCCCGAGGACTTCTCATGCAAGGCATAGGAGCGCCAGCGTCGATCGCCGCAAGGCCGTAGTCACGATCGCTTCGGTGTTGCACCGGCGAATCAAAGATGCTTTGATCGGTGGCTGTGACCGCCCCCGATATACATCGTGCGATTGACGCCGTGTGGAGAATCGAGTCGCCTAGGCTCATCGGTGGTCTCGCGCGGATCGTTCGCGACGTAGGCCTTGCCGAGGATCTCGCCCAGGACGCTTTGGTCGCGGCGCTCCAGCAGTGGCCGGAGTCGGGCGTCCCGGACAACCCGGGCGCCTGGCTGATGGCCGCCGCCAAGCATCGTGCCATCGACCATTTCCGCCGGAACACGCGGTTGGAGCGCAAGCACGAGGAGCTCGGCCGCGAGCTCCAGGCCCAGGAGAGGGCCGTGCCAGATTTCGACGCCGCGCTTGACGATGACATTGGCGACGACCTGCTGCGCCTGATCTTCGTATCGTGTCACCCCATTCTTTCGACCGAGGCGCGCGTGGCGCTCACGCTGCGCTTGCTCGGGGGGTTGACCACCGAGGAGATCGCACGTGCCTTCCTTGCGCCCGAACCCACCATCGCTCAGCGCATCGTGCGGGCCAAACGGACCCTGGCCGAAGAGCGAGTCCCCTTCGAGGTCCCGCGGGCGGCCGAACTTGCGGCCCGCCTATCGTCAGTGCTGGAGGTCATTTACCTGGTCTTCAATGAGGGCTACTCGGCGACCGCGGGGGGCGATTGGCTGCGGCCTGCGCTTTGCGAAGATGCGTTGCGGCTGGGGCGGATTTTGGCCGAGTTGGTTCCCGAGGAGCCGGAAGTTCACGGGCTGGTGGCGTTAATGGAGATTCAGGCCTCGCGCTCGAGAGCACGCGTCAGCCCCTCGGGAGAGCCTATCTTGTTGTTGGATCAAGAGCGCTCGCGGTGGGATCAACTGCTGATCCGTCGTGGCTTGGCGGCGCTGGCGCGGGCCGAAAAACTTCGACGCGCACGCGGGCCATACACTCTGCAGGCTGCCATCGCTGCGTGTCACGCTAAGGCGACTACGCCTCAGGAAACCGACTGGCAGCGCATTGCGGGACTTTACGAGAGGCTTGGCGGGCTGACGCCATCGCCGATTGTGGAATTGAACCGGGCAGTGGCTGTCGGTATGGCGTTTGGTCCGGCGGCGGGGCTTGAGATTGTTGATGCGCTGATCACTGAGCCTTCGCTCAAGGCTTATCACCTCTTGCCGAGCGTGCGAGGCGACCTGCTCCGTAAGCTCGGCCGCAGCGACGAAGCCCGCGCGGAGTTTGAGCGCGCGGCGGGGCTCACGCGCAACGCACGAGAGCGGGACTTGCTGTTGAATCGAGCACGCGCCTGCACGTAGTGCCGCGCCGCGTACACGTGGCGACCAGAGTATGCGCTGCTCGGCTGTTGCAACCCAGAAAGCGCCCGCCTCAGAAGTCAGCCGCTACAAGTTCTAAGATAGCCAAACACCTTCAGCGGAGGGCGTGGATGATTTCGCGGGCGGCGTTGGCGCCGCTGGCGCCGGTTAGACCATTGCCGGGGTGGGTGCCGGAGCCGCAAAGGAACAGGCCGCCGATCGGCGTTTTGTAGCGCGCCCAATCCAAGACCGGGCGCATGGTGAAGAGTTGGTCCAGCGCGAGTTCGCCGTGGAAGATGTGGCCGCCGGTGAAGCCGTAGGTGGTCTCCAGATCTTGCGGTGTGATGACTTGCATGGACTCGATGAGATCTCCGAGATTCGGTGCGTACGCCGAGAGCGTTTTGACGACCGCGTGGCCGAGTTGCAGGCGACGCGAGCTCCAGTTGCCTTCTTTCAACCTATACGGCGCGAACTGCACGTAGGCGGAAAGGACGTGCTTCCCTTCCGGGGCTAGCGAAGGATCGAGAAGCGTGGGGATAGTGACGTCGAGATATGCTGCGGTGGAAAATTCCCCGTACTTGGAGGCGTCGAAGGCGCGTTCGAGGTAGTCGATCTCAGGACCGATATGAATGCGGCCGGAAAGGGCTTGACGGAAGCCGTCGGGGCCGACCGCGCCGGCGAGCGCGGGAAACGACGGCAGGTCGTTGAGGGCGAGATTGACCTTGGCGACGTTGCCGGCGGCGCGGATGTTGCGGATGCGCAACGCAAAAGTGGGATCGAGCTGGGAAGGGTCGAGGAGATTAAAGAACGTGCGCTTGGGATCGACGCCGGAGACCACGGCTTCGGTGGGAATTTCTTCGCCGTCGGCCAGCACGATGGAGCTGACGGCGCCGTTTTTGATGCGGATGTGCTGCACCTCGGCTTGGGTGCGGATTTCGGCGCCGGCGTGGCGGGCGGCTTCAGCCATAGCGCGGGTGAGCGAGCCGAGTCCGCCGCGCGGAAAGGCGGCGGAGCCCACGGGATGCGGATCGGCAGCGGCGCGGAGAAGAAGGACGGCGGTGCTGCCGGCGGACCACGGTCCGAGGGCGGTGCCGAAAATGCCGCGTGCGGCGATGGTGGCGCGAAGAAGTTCGGTTTCGAAAAATTCGGCGACGAAATCCGCGACGGCCATGGGGCCCCAGCGGAGAAGGTTGAAGATGCCTTTCTTGCCGAGGCTGCGAACGCCACGACCCGTTTTGAACAGGTTCCAGAAATCCTCGGGGGAAGGAGTGTCGATCGCGGGGGGCGTGATCGAGGCGATTTGCGCAAACACGTCGGAAAGTTGGTCGAGAGCTTCTGCAAATTCGGTGTATCGCGCGGCGTCCTTTGCGGAGAGGTGGGCGATGCCGCCGGCCGTTTTGGCGTGGTCGTTGTAGAACAGCAGCGCTTTGCCGTCGGGCGTGGGTGCGAAGACCCGGGGATCCGGGTATAGCATCTGGCAGTCGTACTTTTCGAGCTTCAGACTGCGGGCGACGTCGGCGCGAAGCGGGCCGACGGTGTGCGCAAGCGTGGAGGCCCGAAAACCAGGATGAAATTCTGCGGTGATGGCGCCGCCGCCGACCATTTCGCGACGCTCGAGAAGCAGCGGCTTGAAGCCACCCTTGGCAAGATAGAAAGCGGTGACGAGTGCGTTGTGGCCGCCGCCGATGAGAACTACGCGCTGTCCGATGGGCATGGTCAGTTCTTGTCCGACTTGGGCGCGACCGCTGAGTGATCGACCTCGGGGGCGGCGACCGGAGCGAGTGGAGCAACCGGTTCGACAAGTGGAGGCGTGACGGAAACAGCCGACGGAGGAGGCGGAGTTGGCGTTTCCACGCGCGAATGCGAAATGGCCGCAGTTTTTGTGGAGCGCGGAGGAGCGGAGGCTTTCTTCCATTCTTTCAGAATGACCTGGCTGGCGATGCGGCCCGGGGCACCCATGATGCCGCCGCCCGGGTGGGTGGCCGAGCCGCACATATATAAGTTATCGATGGGCGTGCGGTAGTAGGCCCAGCCAGGGACGGGACGAAGGAAGAAAAGCTGTTCGAGAGAAAGCTCGCCCTGGAAAATGTTGCCTTGCGTGAGGCCGAATTCGCGCTCGAGGTCCAGCGGCGTGAGGATCTGGCGGCCGGTGATAATTTTTTTAATGTTGGGAGCGTGCTCGGCGATGGTGTCGACGACCGTGTCGCCGAAGGCTTCGCGCTGATCGTCCCAAGTGCCTTTGGCGAGCTTGTACGGGGCGTACTGCACGAAGCAGGAGAGAACGTGCTTGCCCGGAGGAGCGACGGACGGATCGGTGAGGCTGGGGATGACCATGTCGATGTACGGCCGGCGCGAGAAATTGCCGTACTTGGCGTCGTCATAGGCGCGCTCCATATATTCGATGCTGGGAGAAATGGAGATTGCGCCGCGGAGGTGTGCGCCGTGGCCGGGGATGCACTTGAAATCCGGCAGCCCGTCGAGCGCGAGATTCACCTTGCCGGAAGAGCCGCGGTATTTGTAGCGGCGGACGCCCTCGAGAAAATCAGCGGGGAGTTCGCTGGGCTCCAGAAATTTCTCGAAGGTGAGATGGGGATCGACGCTGGAGGAAACCACCTGGGCGGAGATTTCTTCGCCGCTTTTCAGGACGACGCCCGAGGCGCGGCCGTTCTTTACGAGAATTTTGTCGACGGGCGCTTGCGTGCGAATTTCGACTCCGGCCTCCCGGGCGGCGGCGCCGATGGCGTTGGAGATGGCGCCGGTGCCCCCACGACTGAAGCCCCAGGAACGGAAGGCGCCGTCAATTTCGCCCATGTAATGGTGCAGAAGAACGTACGCAGTGCCGGGCGAGCGAATACCGAGGAACGTGCCGATGATGCCGGAGGCGGACATGGTGGCTTTGAGCACGTCAGTCTCAAACCACTGATCGAGAAAATCGGCGGCGCTCATGGTCATGAGCTGAATCAGGGTGTAGCGCTCGTCGGAAGAAAGCGCGCGGAAACGCTGCATTAGGAAATGCAGCTGCTTGAGATCGCGAGGATTGAGCGTGGTGGGATCGGGCGGAATCATCGAGAGCAGCGGCTTCACGAAGCGGCACATCGGCGTCATCATCTTCGAGAATTCGTCGTAGGCTTCGGCGTCGACACGGGAGTGGCGGCGGATTTCGCGCTGGGTTCTGGCGTGATCGTTCATGCGCCAGAGAAAGTCGCCGCTGGGCATGGGAGTGAAAGTGCCGTCGAGAGGAAGGATTTCCAGGCCGTGACGGGGAAGATCGAGTTCGCGGATGATTTCCGGGCGGAGCAGCGAGACGACGTAGGAGCATTCGGAAAAAAGAAAGCCGGGGATGATTTCTTCGGTGACGGCAGCGCCGCCGAGAACGTGGCGGCGCTCCAGGGCGAGGACTTTTTTGCCCGCTTTGGCGAGATAAGCGGCGTTGACCAGGCCATTGTGACCGCCGCCGATGACAATTACGTCGTAGTGCTGCCCCATTCGGTGTGGCTCCGCTATAAATCCGCAGTGAAAAGAAAAAGCGCGACTGGAAGACTGCATATTCTACTGGGTGCGGGCGGGGCGGCACAAGCCTGAGGCGGAGATGGGAAGTTAAATGAGGCTGGTCCGCGGGCTGTCGCTCGACTTTCCCGCGCGGATTGATTGTTTCTGGACTCGAGCGCCGGGCTGAGGCCCAGCGCCTACATAACTCCTGCGGGGCGGCACAAGCCTCGGCGGTCACCGTTGAAGCGGCTAGGGATGCGGAGCGTGCGCGTCCAGGAATTCGTAGCGGCCTCGGTGAGCGTCGGGAGCCGAATACGGGGTCGCGCTGATGTGTAGCACTTCGTACGAGCCGTCGCGTTTATAGACCGGCCACTGCGGCAGGCCCAGACCGTTTGGGTCGCCCGTTTTCGCAAAGTTGGTCCAGTACGACGACATCAGGTCGGAAACCTTCTCGTCCTCGGGCCGCCAGGGAAGTTTTTTGGAAGCCAGGGCCTGGAAAACGAATTCGATTTCGGCGGAATGATACGCGCCATGGGACGGAGCAGTGTCTCCTTCCGCAGCCGGTGGAGCGTCATCGAATTCGTAGCGGAACAATGGCGATTTTCCCGTGGCGCCGTGCATTTCGAGCCACTTCCAGGTGGAGTAGGCGATGAAATCATCTCCGCTGTAGTCTTGCGCGGAACGTTTGGCCATGTCGTCGGTGTCGGCCGCGTAGAGCTTTGCGAAGGCCGCCGCCTGATCGCCGAAAAGGGCTTGCGCCCGCTCGGCAAAATTCTGCGCGGTGGGCTCGGCCTTGTCGAAGAAGGATTGAAAATTGCCCTCGTCGGCATTCCAGCCCGCGAGAAGCGGCACGTGGCTTTGTTTGCCGCCGGCGTAAATCGCGGTGACATCTTCTGGCAGGAAATAGCCGTCGACATTGGGGAAGAAAAGGTGCAACTCTTGTTTCACAGCTGCCTGCAGAATTTCGTCCGCTGGTTTGGCCCGCAATGCCTCTAGCGAATGCGTTCCCAGGGAATCGGCAAATTTTTCGTGGGCCTCTTCCGATTCGGCGAGCGGCTTTGTCCGCCGGGTCTTGCTGAAGAGCGCTCCGCTTTCGCCAATAGCACGTTGGAAGAGACCATTTGCGAGCGGCGAGGCTATAAGTGCGCTAACGGAGATTGATCCGGCGGATTCACCGAAGATCGTGACGTTGTGCGGATCGCCGCCGAATGCGGCGATGTTTCGCTGCACCCATTGCAGGGCCGCGACCTGATCGAGCAGGCCGTAGTTGCCGGAAGCGTGGTGCGCCGATTCCTTGGCAAGGTCCGCGTGCGAGAAGAATCCAAACACGCCGAGGCGGTAGTTCATGCTCACCACCACCACTCCCTTTCGCGCCAGGTTCTCTCCGTCCTGGCGAGGCTCGGAGGTAGCCCCCGCGGCAAAGCCGCCGCCATGGATCCACACCATTACCGGGAGGCCCGCCTTGGAAGATGTGGCGGGCGTCCACACGTTCAGATACAAACAGTCTTCGCTGGGTCCGTTGTCGCGGAAAATCATGTCGTCATAAATGCGACCTTGCATGCAGCGCGCACCGAACTCGGTGGCCTCGCGAACTTTGGTCCAGCGTGGAGCGGGCGCGGGCGCTTTCCAGCGCAAAGCGCCGACGGGCGGAGCGGCGTACGGAACACCCTTGAAGATGCGGACCTTGCCATCGGCGCTGGCCGCGCCCTCAACCGCGCCCTTATCGGTGCGCACTTGGTCCGCCGCCATCGTGCGAACACCGAGAGCCATGGCAATCACCAAGAGTAGGGTCCGGCACATTGCACCATCACGGTTCATGTCGCCTCCTGCCATCGTTCATCTTGGACTCGCCAGCCCGAAGTGGGAAGGTCACCTTGCCGCCCGACTTGGTTCACGTTGCATCTCGTCGGAAACCGTGGCGGCCAAAAATGGAAACGCGAGTTTAAGTGGTTCCGATATTCTTGTCGAGAAATCCTCCCGCCAAAATTGCGGAACCAGCAAGCAAGTTCCACGGCAAACCGGAAGCTTGCCGGTTGGTGGGTCTTAGGGTAGGGTATCGGCGGCTTGCCGGGGTCCGACGTCTTTGGACAGGAATTCGCGTCTTGCTGGAAACCCAATTGAGGGAGGGCGAGTGGAACGCTTCTTGGGAATTGCGCTGATCCTGGGAATTGCATCGGTCGGTGCGGCGGTACTGAGCGCGCCGGTTGCGGCTGCGGACGACACCCAGGCGCTGTTGCAGGCCGACCAGGCCTTTGTGCAGGCTTTCGACAAAGGGGACAAGGCAGCGGCGAAAAAACTCCTGGACACGGCTTTCACCTGGGCGGACGCGGCCGGAAAAATTAGTACGCGAGCGCTGGTGCTGCAAAACCTGGGATCCGCGGCGGGGCTCAAGCCGGCGATCAGCGGCGAAGGGGCACAAGCCAAGCAATATGCCTACGGCGCCGTGGGAGTGGTCCAAGTAAACGATGGAAAGATGCACGTGTTGCGCGTGTGGGTGAAGCGTCCCGTAGGCTGGCAAGCGCTGGTCTACCAGGAGGTTAGGTCGCGGGACGCGGCGCCTAGCGTTACGCCCGGCGCCGGCAAGGTCTGCGAGAATCCGTGCAAAACCGTGCCGTACCATCCGAAAACTTCTGGAGAGAAAGATGTCGTCGCGTCCTATATGGCGCTGGAGAGCGCGGCGGTGGCCCACAACGCCGCGGAGTGGAGCGCGCACGTAGCCGACGAGTTTGCGGCAGTGAGTTCCAACAGCGACCAACAACTCGATAAGCCGAGTCGCATGGCGGGCCTGGAGAAGGAAAAAATGGGAGGAGTTGCTCCCACGCCGCTGGTGTCCGCTCGGATGTTCGATTTCGGGGATGCGATCATCATGACATCGCGCCACAAACCCGATCGCGGCAACCCCCTGCATATCACGCGGGTGTGGATAAAACGGGATGGCCAGTGGGTGGAGACCCTTAGCTATCAGACGGCGATCGTAGTTGCGGCTGGCGGTGCGGCGCCGAAATAGCAGCGCGGGCGCGGCTCGGTGTAGTAAAGGCCTCAGGATTGCTCGTGCATTTGGGTTGGGCTCGCGGTTTCATTTTTTCGTTGGCATGGATCAGTTGGGTGCCCCGCGGCGGCAGACAAATTCGTTACAAGGGCGGCCCAGAAAAAACCTTGGATTCGGACGAAGGATGATCTATCGTGGCCGACACAAACAAGGACCGGAGACGGAACCAGCAGATAAAAGGCGTACATCGTTGTTTTTCGGCCAGGGTAAGACGAATTCGGGGTTTCTCGGGGCTCGGGTCAACCGAACTGCTCAGGTGAAGCGACGATCGTTGGAATCCTTGGCGTCGCCGAATGGGTTGCAGGATGTCTCTAAGGTTCGGGGAGGACTCTAGCCATGAAATTTCCTCTATGGCAGTCCGTCGTTCTTGTCGGGGTTTCTCTGTACGCATCTAGTGGTCTCCAAGCTTACACATTAAATGAGGGTGCACCCGCGGCTCTTTCGTCGGAAGGGCTCGGGGCGCCGCCAGCAGATGAAGCGAAGCCCGCGGCCACAGCGTCGGAAGAAGTCGCCATTCCCGGGCCGCTGCGATCTTTCCTACGCATGGCTGGGATCAGCCAAAAGATCTCGCAGGAAGAAGTGCTGCCGTTGCTGGCGCGCAACATTTCCGCGGAGGGCTATGAAGGAAGCCGGCCCACGGAGTTTCTGATCCTGCTCCGGCGGTACGTGGATCAGGCCCGAGAATTAGCGGACCTGGCGGGCCCCAGCCGGGTGATTCGCGTCGCGAATTGCCAGGATGCCACGCCGCTGCTGCGCATTCTGGGCTACCGGCTCCGCCAAGTTTGCGGAGATAAGAACACTTCCTTAGTAACCGCTAATCCAGAGAAGGCTTTTCTCACCATCGATTCGGGATTCCCGCTGCCAGAACTGGAAGAGGCACTTCAGCACGACAGCCCCTTTACGTACGAGTTCCCTGCCTCTCGCGTTCCTGTGCTGTTTACAGAGAAAGATTGGATGAGCGCGGGCAAAGACGCTGACAAAGATTCCAGGGACCTGCTGGAAACGCTTTTGCGCGATCCGGCTTTGTCGCGGTTGTACTGGGCGATGTTCCGCAGCGATGCCGAGACCCGGGCCTTCCTTCGAGACTCCGTGGGCCTGAAGAAATTGGTTCCCTCCGCCGGGCTCCTCGATTTCTATGGAAGCCACATCTGTATTCGGTCTGGTCACGTGGTGGTGCCCGGAGGAACGGCCGCGGAGCCGACCTGGAAGGATCTGGCAGGCGCGAGTCCTGAGAACGCCGGAGACTTCGTTCCCAAGCTGCTCACGAAAGACAAAGGGTGGCTGGCGGCGTATTTTGACGCCTTCTCGCGCATCAACCAGAGCCAGCAGAAACACTTCACGGAAACGCACCGCCTGAAACTGTTCTACGAGGCTTTTCGAGCGCCGGACCCCTCGACGTCCGCCGCGCGCGGCGCGTTTCGTCCGGCTCCAGGGCTGTTGCTTCTGCTCACGCAGTTGCAGTGGGATCCCAACGGCGAGCCGCACGTCCCGGGAAGTCTGGACGCGTGGAATCAGATTTTTGCTCTGAGAAATGAATCCAAGGCGGTCCACCTCCAGGGCCGGCGCTCCAACGGCTGGCAGCATCCCGACCAACTGGTAGAGTCCATGTTTGCCCTTTCGCGCACGGAAACAGAAGCTGGGGCGCTGCAGGCTTACCTGTTCTTAAGTCAATTAGACAGCAGAAGGGCTGCAGGAAAAAAACTGAGTCCGCAAGCAGCGGTTTTGCTATCCAGCAAATTCGCGGACTTCAGCAATCAATATTTGATCTTCTCCGAGTTTCCCGATCTGAGCGACGATTCCATCACTCACTTTCTCAACGTGGCCGACGCCCTTGGCAAGATTTCCAACCACACCCTTCGCGGGAACGCCATGGGAACGTTTCAGGCCAATATCGGGCTTTGGCAAATCCTGGCGCGCCAGGGGCAGATCGGCACCGACAAGCTCAACGATTCCTGGGAAAGCGTTATCAAGCCCTTTGCCAAGATTTCCTCCGCTCCTCAGCTTTTCGACGCGGGGCGCGATTCTATCGGAGAAGTGCTGCGTGCGGCGACCGGCAAGCCCAGCGGTTCGCAGAATGAGATCATCGATTTGCTCGCGGGGCCCGGCCAGTCAACTCCCGAAGGTCAGCGGATCCACCAGGAAGTGGCCAACAAAATGCGCTCGGTATTGGACGGGCAGCGTCTCGTTTCTCTGGACACGCTATTGGCGCTGGGCGAGGGCTTGAATGAAGTGGCGCGAGGAACCGCCAAAGGCGACAGGCTAATCCCGCTGGCCGGAGAGCTGCGAGAATTCGAAATGCCCCGGGCGATCTTTACCGGCAGCGAGAGAACCGAGTGGGCGGCAGGAACTTACAACAACCGTCACACCGAATTGCAAATGCGCACCGACCTAGGCGATGTGCTGAAGTCGCCGCATTCTCGCGAGCAGCTGGAGGAGGCGCGCGGACAACTCGCGCCGTTCCTGCGAGATACCTTGGTGGGTTTGAACTACGCCTACTACGAGCCGCCAGGAGCCCAAGTGCTCCACAACAATCCCTTGTTCGTTCGTTCCCACGACTTCTCGGGAGACACCGTGCTGGGCGTTGAGCGGCTCTGGCAAGCGCCTCAATTGTTCGGCGCCGGCTCGCCGGCGGGTGGCGGCGCTCATCTCATCGGGTCACTGGCCGATTTACCGTACGTTCTGTCGGAAGTGGAGCAGGATTTCATCGCTCCGGAAAACGTGCAGGCGCTGATCTGGCGGGAGTTGGTGCCAGGGCTCTTGACCAATGCGATCTTGCCGCGCTGGTGGAACGTGAGCCCCAACGAACTGCACGGCGTCGCTCTCTATCAACAGGCCGGCGAAGAGCTCTTGGCTGCTTCTGCTGGAAACGAAAAGCTACGCGGGAAAGTAATGAATATCCTTTCCGATCGCATCGTCCCGCAAAGGTTGGCATGGCTGGACCAAACCGTACGCGACGGGCGGCTAACAGAGATGCTTCCGCGCGTAACGCCCGCAGATACCTTCTATCTGACCGCCGAGTTTCGGCGAAGATATCCGAAAGAGACCGATTCTTGGGGTCCCGAAGGACAAGAGCTGGTAAGCCTGTCGGCGCAGTATCCCGCGGAGCTGAGCTGGGAGCGATTGTCGCAAGACTTCGGTGTACCTCATCCCATATTGGCGCAGAGTTACGCCCGCGAGCTGCTCAACGTGAAGCCCTTTCCCGCGTTCTCGGGTTATTCCAGCCGGCTGCTGGCCGAGTCCTGGGACTCCAGCAATCTGTACTGGGCGCGTTTGGCGGACGAAATGGGGTATCAACCCGTGCTGCTGAACCGCTTGGTTCCGGAGTTGACGCGCCGCATGGTTGAGAATATTTTTGCCACGGAAGTCGAAGATTGGCCGGCCATACTGCGGGCCATGCGACAAACCGGCGAAGAGTTTCGGCAGGGCAAGATTGCCTTGCTGCGGGTGAATGGCACTACATCCCGGCCTTAAGTCCCCTCCCAGCCGGCGGAGTGTGGAGCGGATTTGCCCAGCCCGTACGAAAGTGCGGTGAACGACCACGCGAGGAAACCTTATGGCGAAAAGAGCATGTGTTGTGCTTGTTTGCTTCTCTCTTGTTCTATTCTTCAGCTTTAGAACGCCTGCGGTGCCGCAAGAAACTGGAGCGCCGCACATCCACGTTGTCGTCGATATGGTGCAGCTAAATGTGGCGGTGACGGACAATCAGGGGAACTACATCACAGGCCTCCATCCTCAAGACTTCAACATTACCGAGGATGGGATCGTCCAAAAGCTTGCCACTTTTGGAGAGGGCAACGAGCCTGCCCGGAGATTGCTGGAAAATGCGCCGCCGGGTGACCCGCGCCTCGCGCAGGCGGCAGGACAGGAGCCGGGCGCGGGTGACCGCATAACCGCCGGAGACCTCAGTTCGCTGGTGGCCGGCGCGAATGTTTTCGTACTCTTCGACACCAGCAACTATATGTACCGGGGGTTCGTGTTCGCTCAGGACGCCATCGCGGATTTTGTGCGCTCCCTGGAGGGCGCGGACAAAGTGGCGGTGTACTCGTACAGTCGTGATCTTTCGCGCGCGGCGAGGCTTACCGCGGACAGGTCGCAGGTTTTGCGGGGCGTGCGCAGCACCGTGGCCGGAGACGATGCCGCACTTTATAACTGCCTGCTACTCACCGTGAAGGATGCCGCGCAATACCCGGGAAGGAAAGTCGTGGTGGTCTTCTCGAACGGCCCAGACAACGCCAGCATGGTGCCGCCGGAAGATGTGGCCGAACTGGCGCAATCGACCGGAACCGCCATCTACATGATCAGCACGCGCCAGGCGCAACTGGAACCGATCTCGACCGCGGTGTTTGAGCGCATGACCGCGGCTACAGGCGGCAAAGCGTATTTTGCCAAGACCTGGAGAGACGAGAAACGCGCCTTTGCTTCCATCCGCGATGATTTGGCGCACCTCTACTCTCTCAGCTACTATCCGCAAGCGAATAACAACACCGGCTGGCGCAGCATCAGCGTAAAACTGATGAGCGAAAAACTGAAGAAGTATCACGTGCGCACGCGCGATGGGTATCGTCTGCAACCCTCGCGATTCTCGGCGGGAACCGTCCCCTCGGTATCGGGATCCGTTCCGGAATAGCCCGCCAGGATCGCGCTCCTCGCAACTGACCTAAGACGCCTGGATTGAATAGTCGTTCTGCGCTCTGGCCCAATGAAGGACCGGCATTCTTTTCGAAAACCGGCGATCGAGGTCTTACTAGCTGGTGATATAGCCTCGCCCGGCAGCTACTTCAAGCACGAGCTATAGGTTATACTGGCGCGGTTTTTCAGGGTGCGACTTCGACACTTCGCTCCATTCATCCCCGCACGCAAACTCGCGCCTATTTCGTTTAGAGCGCAAACAAAGCCTTGGGAGGCTTACATGAGGAAATTGGTCTGGGTCCTGGTGGTTGGTTTCGCTGGCATCGCCGCGATTGCCGCACATCCGCAGGAGCAAGCGGCCGTGAGCCATCCCACCTGGGCCTTCCCCGTGCCGGACAAGGATCAACCGCCCGCGCCCGACGAGAAAGCGCCGAAGCACATTCCCGGCAGTTCCAAGGCCTACACGCAGGCACAGATCGACGACCTCTCCAATCCGCCGGACTGGTTTCCCGAGGAACACGGCCCGCTTCCCGGAGTGGTGGCCCACGGGAGCGGCAAAGACGTCCCAGCCTGCGCCTCGTGCCATCTCATGTCCGGCAACGGCCATCCCGAGTCCGCGAACCTCGCCGGTCTTTCCGCCGACTACATTGAGGCAACCATGGCCGATTTCAAGAGCGAAGCCAGAAAGGACCCCGCGCGGATGACCGCGATTGGCAAAGCCGTCTCGGAAGATGACGTAAAACAAGCAGCCGAATGGTTCGCCGCTCTCAAGCCCACGGTTTGGACGAAAGTCGTGGAAGCCGACACCGTGCCGAAAACCTACGTCAACAAAGCCCGCCAGCGGATTCCCTTGCCCACCGGTGGCACCGAACCGATTGCCAATCGCATCATTGAAGTGCCGGAGGACTCCGCGAGAGTGATCGCGCGCGACCCGCACGCCGGATTCATCGCCTACGTCCCTATGGGGAGCTTGGCCAAAGGAGAAGCGCTGGTCACTACCGGCGGTTCCGGCAAAACACTTGGATGCGCGATCTGCCACGCCGAAGGGCTAAAGGGCATGGGCCAGGTTCCCCGAATCGCCGGCCTCTCGCCGGTTTACATCGCTCGCCAACTCTATAACTTCCAAAGCGGCCAGAGCGCCGGCCCGGCGTCCTCCATGATGAAATCCGTCGTCGGCAAATTGACCGACGACGACATCCTGGCAATCTCCGCCTACGTGGCCGCTCAGAAGCCTTAAGATGCACGCAAATCGCACCGCCGGGTAAAACTTTGAACAAATGGTCGGCATCCTGGTACACGGCAACAACCACTTCATCCTAAGCGGACCGCTGCCAGACGAGGCGGCCGCCTTGGTCCTGGCAAGGCACTGGTCGATCATCGAAATCGGTGATCAAAAGTCGTCCTCTGTCGAAAAGTGGGAGATTCGCACAAAAGAGTTTCGCGAAAACCTGGAATGGGCGGTAGTTGTACCGGGCGACCGCGAACCTTCTCCCGCAGTTGCGGCCCTGCTGGCGGAGCTTTCTGCCCGGGGCATCACCATCCACAAATGCACCAAAGGTCTCTGGTAGGAAAGAAAAGCATGCGTGTTCGCTCGAAAATGCAGGCGGGCTACCGCAAATGGCCGATTTACTTGCGCGTGGTGTGGAGTTTGATCGGCAAAATGCTTGCGTGATGTTCGAAGTCCTGGTCGGTGGTAAAGATTGTCCAACCCCGCGCATTGGCCACGGCGCAAATCAAGGCGTCCACCAGCGACACGGTAACGCCCTTGCTCTTGCATTGATTACTGGCTTGACCGGCGAACTCGTAGTCCACTATTTCGACATCCACATCAGGAAAAGCTCGAAGCAAAGTACGAAGCATCTCAAATTGCGCAGGATTTCGTACACCTGCCAGAAGCTCTTGCCGCACCAGGCCCATGAGGCGGGCGCGGCCCTCTGCAATCAACTCCGTAAGCTCAACAACAATGGACCGTTCCGCGGGATTCAAGTCGCGGGGATTCCGGCGGAGACTCAGAGACCACACCGACGTGTCGACAAGAACGTTCAATTGCGTTTGAGGCGGCGCGCGCGTTTGTAATCGTAGGTGGGGTCGTAGTCAATGGTTCCGAACAAGGAGATGATTTCCTGCTGCTTGCGGCGCTGGATGTATTCATCCAATGCGGCTGTCACCGCCTCTTTCTTGGTGCGGTGGCCGCCAAGTTTCTGCGCCTCTTGGATAAGACGATCGTCAATGGCCAGGTTTGTGGGCATATATCTCTCTCCAAGCCTACACATATGAATGTGTAGATGCAAGTGTGACATAATGTGTAGCCTAGGGATCAGCAATCGCTCAGGGCCCTCAGGCTAAGCTCCTGCGGCTGCACGGCACCCAGTTCCCTTGCCGCAGGTTCCCTTCACCTCTATAATTTCGCTGCTTGTCGCTTCGAAGGAGTCCTCGTGCCCGTAGGAACCGCGTTTCATGAGAGAACCCTGGCCCTGTGCGAGAGCCTGAACTATCGCGAATGGTCGGGCTACTACACCGTGGGCGTCTACGAAATGCACCACGAGCACGAATACAACGCCATTCGCAACTCGGCGGCGCTAATCGACGTTTCGCCGCTCTTCAAGTATCGCGTCACCGGCCGGGATGCGACCAAGTTCGTCAACCGCGTCATCTCCCGCGACATAAACAAGGTCTCCGTCGATCAGGTGATCTATTGCTGCTGGTGCGATCCGGAAGGGAAAGTGATCGACGACGGCACCATCACGCGCCTCGGCGAGAATGACTACCGCTGGACGGCGGCCGACCCCAGCTTGCGATGGTTCCAGCAAAACGCCCTGGGACTCAATGTCAAGATCGAGGACATTTCCGAGCAGATGGCCGCGCTGGCCGTGCAAGGGCCGACGTCCGGAAAGCTGATGCATTCGGTAGCGGATGCCAATATTTCGAACCTCAAATATTTTCGCGTCACGCACGGAAAAATCGCAGGCGTGCCCGTGGATATTTCACGGACGGGCTACACCGGCGACCTGGGTTTCGAAGTGTGGATGCCGTGGAAGGACGCGCTACGGGTCTGGGACAAGCTGGTGAACGAGGGAGACGCTTTTGACGTTCACCCCGCGGGCATGGTGGCCCTGGACATCGCCCGAATTGAAGCTGGGTTGATCTTGATCGAAGTGGACTATACCTCCAGCAAAAAAGCCGTGATCGATTCGCAAAAATACTCTCCAGCGGAGATCGGTCTCGGGAAACTGGTGGATTTGAAGAAAGAGAATTTCGTGGGGCGCAGTGCGCTCGCGGCGCAAGAGAAGAAAGGCGCCGAACGAGCGTTGGTTGGCCTGGAGATCAACTGGAACGAAGTGGAAGCGCTGTACGACAAGCTAGGCATGGCGCCGCAGGTCCCGAGCATGGCCTCCCGAGTGGCCGTGCCCGTCTATCGCAACGGAAAGGTCGTAGGCAAGGCGACTTCCACGACATGGTCGCCGACTCTGAAAAAGATGATCGCGCTAGCTTCCGTGGAACGCGACTCCTCGACAGCCGGAAGCACGCTGAACATCGAGATGACAGTGGAGGCCGTGCGCCACACGGTCTCAGCCAAAATTGTGCCCATGCCGTTTTTCAATCCCCCGCGCAAAACCGCGGTGCCGGTGATCTAGACGGCAAAATCTCCGCGTAATCTCGGGCTACTTGACTATGAGAGCGTTCGAGTTGATGTGATAGCCGAGCAGCACAAGGCTGTCGCCACTCTTGGCCCAAACGAATTCTTCCTGAGCGTCGCCTCCGGTGAATTTGGTGGCGTACGTCAGCCGGATCTGTGTCCCTGAAGTATTGTAATTGATGAAAAATCCCTTGCGCGACGCATCCACGACTCTGCCGAGCTTGGTATGAACAGCGTTCATGAAAGCAAGGAAGTCGGGTTGCGGACTGCTCTCGCGAAATCGCTGATCGGCCTGGGCAAATATCGTCGTGAAGTCTTGGTTGTCGAGTTGTGCGTGAAAACGCGTGACCGCTTCACTTGCCGCGCCGATGTCTTTCTGGGAGCCGCATCCGGCGAGAATCCCACCCAGAACGCCGAGCAAGCATGCGCAGAGCGCCTTCCTAGACATGTGGTGCCTCCCTGCAAAATGCCCTTATTCTCCTCAGTACAACAGTTCAGCGACAACTTCGGCAAGTATTAGCGCGGCGTAACTTGCTCAATGGCAAATCCTGTACAAACGGACAGGACGACGCGCCGGCTCCGTGTCACTGCTGGCAGATTTCTTCGGGGTGGAAGCTCAATGCGCGGCAGAAAACTTCTCAACTGTGGAAAGCATTTCGTCGACGGCGGGGCGGTCGAGGAGTTTGCCTCGCAGAATGACAGCGCGAATCTTCCTCGTATTGTGGATGTCGTCGAGAGGATTGCCGTCGAGCAAAAGCAAGTCAGCAAATTTACCCGGCTCCACGGTTCCTTGGGTTTTGGTTTCCCCGAGAAAATCCGCCGGATTCTTCGTCGCGGCTTGCAGCGCCTGCATCGGCGTGAGCCCCGCCCGCATCAGCAGCGCCAGTTCGTCGTGCAGGGCGAAACCTGGGAACACGTAGGGAGCGCCAGTGTCCGTGCCCGCCATGATTTGCACGCCGGAGGCTTGCATCGTGCCCACCAGCTGAATGGATCTTTGCAGCAGCGCGGCCCGCACCGCGAATTCTTGCGATGCCCAGCCCTCGTTCTGTTTATGCCGGACGGCCAGCCATTGCTCCAAAAGCTTGCGCGGGACGTACTTGGCCGCGGGATTGTCCGAACGATCGATTTCTGGCTTCGCATAAGCAAGGTTTCTTAGCAAGATCAGCGTAGGAACCTGCCACGTTTGGTTGTGCACGAACTTTGCCATCAACTCCGCCGCTTTCGTGCCGGAATATGTTTGCAGCAACTCGCGTTCCACAGCGAGTTCACGGGCGCGCGATCCCGCTGGCGTCTCCTTCCTGCGGCTGTTGTGAATCTGCTCGCGCATCAGGTGCGGTTCGTCTTTCGCACACGCCCGAAGAACTCCGGTGAGATGCTCGATGCTTTTCTGTCCGGCGTCGGAAGCCTCCGCCGCCGTTACCGCATCGGGAACGTGGCCCACGAAGGTGATATGTTCCTGACGGCAAGCCCGGGCAATGGCGAAGTAGGCGTCGCGGCTCAGAACGGATTGCACCTTAATGAAGTCGACGCCCCGCGCAACCAGTTGGTGGACATCTTCGGCAGCTTCCACGGAGTTGGTAACCACCAACGAAGGCTGGAACGACGGCGGGCTGCCATCGAGATAGGGACCCGCGAAGAAAATCTGCGGGCCTAAACGCTTGCCACCTTCGATGTCGTGACGCAGAGGAATCAGCGATTCGAGATAGCCGCCCATCTCACGCACCGTGGTGATCCCGTTGGCGATCAACAAGGGAAGAATGAATTCGCGGCTACCGGCGGGCTCGCCGGAGCCGGTAAGATGCGCGTGCATGTCGGCGAGGCCAGGGATAAGGAATTTTCCGGTGGCGTCGAGGATTTGGGCATTACGCGGAATGTCCGTCATTTTCGATGGACCAACCGAGACGATACGGTGATCGGCAATGAGCACGGTCGTGTCCGGTTGCGGCGCGGAACCGGTGGCGTCGATTAGAGTCACGTGTGTAATTGCCAATGCGGATTGGCCAGGGCGAGAGCAGGAACCGAGCACGATGCTCGCGGCGAAGACAAATAGGAACTCAATCGCAGCGAATTTCGTGGGCTTCGCGAACTTCACTGTGCGAGCCGGTTGTATTTCTTGAGCACGGCGCGGAGTTTGTCGTGCGGCAGCGCAATCACGCGATGATTCTCGATCCCGGTCATGGTTTCGGCAGCCACCATGGCATTGATGATGGCTTCTTCGGTGGCCTGGACTGTAGCGGCAAAGACTGGCTCGATCTTGTCGTTGGGCAGCATCTTTAGGTCGACGACGTGGTCAGCACCAGCAGCTCCCGGATTGGCAGTGGAGAAAGCGATGAAGATGTCGCCCGAACCGTTTCCGGAGATGCTGCCGTTGCGCCCGATCCCCAGCGAAACGCGGCGAGCCAGCCGCTTGAGCTGATGCGACACCAGCGGCGCGTCCGTAGCCACCACAACGATGATCGAACCGCGATCCACTTCGCCAAAAGACGCCGAGCTATAAGCGGCATCTTCAGGAATTTCTTTGCCGATGGGCACGCCGGCGATGCGCAGATTCGGACGCACGCCATAGTTGCACTGCACCAAAACGCCCACGGTGTATCCGCCGGCTTTGACGCCGAGCTTGCGCGAAGAAGTGCCGATGCCACCCTTAAACTCATTGCAGATCATTCCAGTGCCGCCGCCCACGTTCCCTTCTTCGACCGGTCCCGATTGCGCGGAGTCGATGGCATGAAACGCGTGCTCCGGTTTGACGTGGAAGCCGTTGATGTCGTTGAGCCAGCCATCCCAGGTTTCCGCAACCACCGGAAGCGACCACCAGTAACCCGTGGGATCGGGCTGGCCGTGCGCGACGCGCCACTGAATCACGGCATCGCGCACCACGCCGACGCTATGCGTGTTGGTGATCATCACCGGGCCTTCCAGAAAGCCGGATTCCTCCACCCAGGTAGTCCCGGTCATTTCCCCGTTGCCATTCAGAAACCACCAGCCTGCGAACACCGGATCGTTCATGGAATCTTTGCCGCGCGGGAGAACAGCGGTGACGCCAGTGCGCACCGGACCTTTGCCGATTTGCAGCTTTCCCTCGCCGGAGATGAGCGTGGTGTGGCCCACAGTGATCCCTGAAACATCAGTGATCGCGTTCAGCGCTCCGGGTGTGCCGTCAAAGGGGACGCCAAGGTCGCGAGCACGCGGTTTTGTGTGCCCGGTATCTTGGGCATCGATTCGCGCTACGCTGAAAACGCAGCAGCAGACGAAAAAGAAGGGCTTGAGCATGCTGGGACGCATCGTTATCTCTCTCCCAAAAAAACAATAAAGGCCGACTAAGATGTTACGAGTTCGCTTGCAAGCCGGTTCCGAATACGCGGCCGAGTGCAGACTTAAGAGATCTTGCGATTATCGCAGATTCTTCGTGCGTGACGACAAACGGCGGCGCCAGCAAAATGTGATCGCCGCACGCATTGTAGCAAAGTAGCGTCGGTCACTCATCGCGCCTGGGCTTCGGAGACCGGCACGCCAGCGGATGTATCGGCGATCCACATCGCTAGCGGGAACCTGTGCTACGCTTGCCGTTTTTCCGCAATTCTCGGTAATGCGTGCCTGTGTTTTCACGTTCGGCGTTTAGATGACCAACCGAGGCACTCACGAAAATGACCGAATCCCCCAGAGGCTTAGTCCGGGCAATTGGCCGCTGGAGCTTGGCCGCATTGATGCTGAACACCATGATCGGCGGGAGCATCTTTGGACTACCTTCGGTCATCGCCGTGTACCTCGGCAGGTTGAGCCCGTTCGCATACTTTGTTGCGTTCGCTGGCATCGCCGTGATCGCTGCTTGCCTGGCAGAAGTAGCCTCGTACTTTCAGGAAGCTGGAGGACCATATCTCTACGCCAGGACAGCATTCGGGCCGTTTGTGGGCATCCAGATCGGCTGGCTGACGTGGCTTTCGCGCATCTCAGCCTCCGCCGCTGTGGCAAATCTCTTCACTACGTATCTGAGTGAGTTTTTCCCTTCCGTAAAGGCGTCTTTGCCTCGCGCAGCAGTTCTTGTTCTGCTCATCGCTTTTCTGGCAGCGATAAATTACCGAGGTGTCCGAAGCGGAAATTGGTTGAGCAATTTCTTCACGATTACGAAGCTCGCGCTGCTCGTCTTGTTCGTTGGCGGGGGGTTGACTGCACTCGCGCTGCACCCGTCGATTCGCGTGGTTCCAGCACAGGTTCCCGCAACCGCCGCGAATTGGTTTGAAGCCATCATCCTTCTGGTTTACGCGTACGGAGGGTTCGAGTCGGCGCTGTTCGTCTCCGGCGAAGCGCGCGATCCGCGCAAAGACGCTCCGATCGCTTTGTTGGTTGCTCTGCTGACGGCGACCCTACTGTACGTCGCCGTGCAGTACGTGGTGATCCACACGCTCGCCAACGTGGCGGAGACCACCAAGCCCGTGGTCGACTCGGCGCGACAATTCCTGGGATTAGCGGGGGTATCGATCGTGGCCGTGGGCACGCTGGTTTCGACTTACGGATACCTCGGCGCGAATATGCTGCACACGCCGCGCATCACCTATGCCATGGGAGAACGCGGGGATTTTCCTGCTTTTTTCGCACGCATTCATCCACGCTATCGTACTCCGTATCTCTCGATCATCGCGTTCTCGTTGCTGTTGGTCCTGTTCTCGGTGGGAGCTAACTTTCGGTGGAACGCGAGCCTTTCGGCGGTGTCGCGGCTTTTCATCTACGGATCGGTCGCCGCCGCTCTTCCCGCACTGAGAAGAAAATATCCCGGAGCGGCGGTCTTTCGCCTTCCCGCCGGAATGCTCTTTGTCGTGCTGGGGCTGGCGTTCACGGGAGTGCTGGTGACCCGGATGCATTTGGCAGAGTTGGTAGTCGTGTCGATCACCTTCGCTCTGGGACTCATGAATTGGCTGTGGGCCCGCGCGCACCTGTCGTGATCCTATTGGAATCAGCGTGAAATCATGACAGTATTCAGCGTTTGGGCATTCATCACCATTTACCTGGAAAGACAAGGGGATAAGCGATGATGCGGATAGGTTTGCGAAGTGGCCTCGCGGCCGCGGTTGTATTGCTGTGCAGCACTGCGGGCGCTCTGGGGCAAGAAGCGCCGAAACATCCTATAGCTTTTGACGACATGATTCGGCTGCATCGCGTCTCCACGCCTGAGGTGTCTGCCGACGGAAAATGGGTGGCCTATGCCGTGGCGACGCCGGACATGGATGCCAACCGCAACGCCAGCAACATCTGGATCGTTTCCACCGCAAGCGGAGCACCGATACAGCTTACGCAAAGCGGCCACGATAGTTCGCCGGTGTGGTCCCCGGATGGAAAGATGCTGGCGTTTCTTTCGTCACGCGACGGAAATTCGCAAGTGTACCTGCTGCCTATGGACGGCGGCGAACCTCACCCGTGGACGCATCTCTCTACCGGCGCGGACATGGCGAAATGGTCGCCGGACGGAAAGACCATCGCCTTCACTTCCGCGGTATATCCGGATTGCAAGGATGACGCCTGCAACAAAGCGCGTGACGAAGAAAAAGAAAAGAACAAGGTGAAGGCCCACGTCGCGGAACAGCTCTTGTACCGTCACTGGACGCATTGGTCGGAAGGCAAGCGCAGCCATTTGTTCGTGGTCCCGGCGCCGAAGGATGTGGCGCAGACCGATAGCGGCGCCGCGCCTCGCGATTTGACTCCGGCCGCCGACTACGACGTGCCACCCGACGAGCGCAGCGGGCCGGAGGACATCAACTTTTCTCCGGACGGCACGGAAATCTGCTTCACCGCGGTGACCGACAAAGTCGAAGCGATCAGCACAAACGCGGATTTGTTTCTGGTGCCGGTGGCGGGCGGCGCGGACCCCAAGAAGATCACCACGAATCCGGGGTTTGACGGGGATCCCGTGTATTCGCCCGACGGAAAGTACATCGCTTACCGCGCGCAGCTCACCGCCGGATACGAGTCGGACCGCTGGAGGGTGATGCTCTACGACCGGCAGAGTGGCAAGAGCGAGAACCTGTCGGAAGGATTTGACCGCAGCGCCGATGAGCTGGCCTGGTCCGCGGACAGCAAGACGATTTTCTTCACCGCGGAGAATGAAACGTTGCAGCCGGTTTATGCCATGGCTGCGCGAGCGGGCGCGGAGCCGAAAAAAGTTGTCGCCGACGGCTTCAACACCGGCCTGTCGCTCGACAAGAACGCGCAGACACTGGTCTTTGAGCGCACCAGCCTAAGTGTGCCCGCCGAATTGTTCACCGCCGGAAGCGATGGCTCCGGTGTTCGGCAACTCACGCATCACAACGACGCCATCCTGGCCAATGTGGACATGAACGCGCCGGAAACATTCTGGTTCGCCGGCGCCGCCGAAACTCGTGTGCAAGCCATGCTGATCCGGCCTCCCAATTTCGATGCCACGAAAAAATACCCGCTGCTGGTGCTGCTGCACGGCGGGCCGCAAACGATGTGGTCTAACGCCTGGGGCTACCGCTGGAACGCGGAGGTCTTTTCCGCGGCGGGCTACGTGACGCTGATGATCAACCGTCGCGGCTCGACGGGATACGGGCAGAAATTCACGGACGAAATTACCAACGACTGGGGCGGCAAAGCCTACGTCGACGTGATGAGAGGTGTGGACGCCACGATCGCGAAATACAAGTTCGTCGACGGAACGCGGATGGCCGCGGCCGGAGGCTCTTACGGCGGCTACCTGGCGGATTGGATCGCAACGCACACCGGCCGCTTCAAGGCGATCATCAGCCACGCCGGCGTGTATGACAAGGTGTCGATGTATGCGACCGAAGAACTTTGGTTTGAAGAACACGATCTGCAAGGCACGCCGTGGACGAACCCGGAGAGCTACCGAAAGTGGGCGCCTGCGACCTACGCCGCGGAATTGGGAAAATTCAAGACGCCGACGCTGGTGATTGCCGGGGAGCGCGACTATCGCGTTCCGTACACGCAGTCGCTAGAATTCTTCAACACACTGCAGCGGCAGGGCGTGGCCTCCAAGCTAGTGGTTTTTCCGGATGAAGGACACTGGATCCTGAAGCCGCAGAACGCACAGTTTTGGTACAAGACGTTTTTGGATTGGCTAGGGACCTACCTTAAATAACTGCCTTCGTGTGGAAACCCTGCCTGGGGGGGCGCAGTCCTTCGAGGCTCAGGGTAAACAATGCCGCGCCCCTACGGCAGACAACATCTAGCGTCAGGCGGCTAGCAGTTTTTGCAGCGCTTGGCGCAAGAACCGGAAAAGATGGAAGAGTAAGAATCCTGCCAGCGCGACGAGTAGGACGACGACAACGATGGTCGCTCTGGGATGTACTGTGGCCATCCAAGTCAGCCAGACCGCGAGCACATCTTCGCCGAAGCTCAAAGTCCAATTGCTGAACGGTTCGGGGCTGGTGTTCGCCGCCGCACGGGCGCTGGCTTTTGTGCCGTGAGAAGTGAGCGCGACGCCGCCCGCGAGCAGGGCTGCGCCCCAACGCCATTCCGGCGGGGCGGAAACGGCTGCACTGTAGGCTAGGAGCGCGGCGGCTGGCGGGCGGATTACCGTGTGAATCGCGTCCCAGACAGTATCGACGTAGGGAATCTTGTCGGCTAGGAATTCGATCGCGTAGAGCGCGATGGCGATGCCCAAGATTGCTGGATGGGAAAGAACTTGCAACGACGGCGGCAGGTGGATGACGCCAAATCGCTGGAGAAGGCCGAGAGTCGCGATGGTCGCGTACAGATTGAGGCCGGAAGAAAATCCGGCGCCGAGCGCGAGGCCGAGTGTTTCGACCGGATTCATGGGCTACATCTTAGCAAGAGGTGGCGGCAATGGTAGAGGTCGTCGTGTGTGGCAACTTCAGAATCAATTCCTGAGCGGCTGAAGCCGGATCGAAACCAGGCACGTACGGCACGGCTAGACAGACCACGACAAAAAATGAAAAGAAGGTCCTTGCTCCGCAGCAGTCAGCCTGTTGGGGCAGACGCCGGGCGGGGCGAGCCCCGGCCCCTACCAAGGATGACGCGCTGGTGCTTCTGGCACTGCTAAAGTCGTGCCCTGACGTAGCGCACTAGGTTTTGCCGTAGCCGTCGCGGTGGGTGCGGCGCCAGTCCCAGGCGCTTTGGACGATGGCTTCCAGGGTTGAAAATTGGGGCTGCCAGTGGAGTTCGCGTTTGATCTTGTCCGAGCTGGCGACTAGAACCGCGGGGTCGCCGGGGCGGCGCGGGGCTTCTTTAACTGGAATGGGATGGCCGGTGATGCGGCGGGCGACTTCGATCACTTCGCGGACGCTGAAGCCGCGGCCGTTGCCCAAGTTGAAGACCAGCTTGTCCTTTTGCCGCAACGCTTCCAGAACCAGGAGGTGGGCGCTGGCCAGGTCGCTTACGTGGATGTAGTCGCGCACGCAGGTGCCGTCCGGCGTCGGGTAGTCTGTGCCGTAGATGGCGATGTGATCGCGCTGGCCCAGGGCCACCTGCAGGATCAGCGGAATAAGATGAGACTCCGGCTGGTGATCTTCTCCTTGGTCGCCTGCGCCCCCGGCTGCGTTGAAATAGCGCAAGCTGGCGTAGCGCAATCCGTGAATGCGATGAAACCAGGCGAGCATTTGTTCTACCAGGAGCTTCGATTCGCCGTAGGTATTGGTGGGATGGAGGGCGTCGTTCTCCTCAATGGGAACACGATCAGGCGTGCCGAACAGCGCGGCGGTGGAGGAGAACACGAAGCGCGGCACCTTGTGTTCAATTACGGCTTCCAGCAAGGTCAATGAGTTGGCGGTGTTGTTGCGGAAATATTTTTCCGGCACCTTCATCGATTCACCGGCCTCTATGGAGGCGGCGAGGTGGATTACCGCATCGATGCGCTGCGCGCGGAAAACCTCGTCCAAAGCGGAACGATTCGAGGTATTCGCGACGACCAGCTTGGCGCCTGAGGGCACGGCCGCCTGGTGGCCATTCGAGAGGTCGTCGAACACTAAGACGTCGAAGCCCTGCTTAAGGAGCTGGGCGGTTACGACGCTTCCAATGTATCCCGCTCCTCCGGTGACGAGCACGCGATCGGGCATGTGGTCTTCTATTCCTTCCATTTATTGGGATTGCCGGTGCACCCGGACCGACGTTAGCGCAGGGCGGAGTATAGTGCAGCCTTCCATCCAGGAACGTCAAGAGTCCAACAAATGTGGGCTTTGCCTTGGCGCTCGAGGGTGCTGGCCCAGATCTCTCGGTTTCTGGAATCTGCGGCCACGTTGAGGCGATCGACGACGGTCATGCCGCGGGTCAGTTCGCTGGATGTTTCGATGTCCACGAAGTGCGTGCTCGCGGATTTACAAAGAGCCGGATGCAACGCAATAGACATGGCCACCGGGTCCGGCAGGGAAATGCCCTTCTCGCCGGTTTGCTTGAAGTAAGCTTGGGCGGCAGTGCTGTTCGAGCGTATTGCAAATTCCCCCACGGGGGTTTTGAAAGCCAGGACGGCCTCGATATCCTGCGGGTTGAGCGCTGCTGCACCACGGCACAGATGCCATCCCACCATTTCTATCGGCAGGCCAGCGCCGAAGACGATGCGAGCTGCCTCCGGGTCCACCCAGATGTTGAACTCCGCGGCTGGTGTGACGTTGCCTTCGCAGCAGGGTGCTCCGCCCATGACAATACACCGGGCGACGTTTGCAGCAAGCTTAGGTTCTCGCGAAAGGGCTAGCGCCAGATTCGTGAGCGGTCCCAGAGTAACGACCTCGATTCCTGGATGGGCCAGCACCGTCTTGATGATGGCATCCACAGCGTGGAGCGGCTCTGCGTGGCGCTTGGCTGGCTTATAGCCGTGATCGCCCAGGCCGTCCGCGCCGTGAAACCAATCGGCGGTGACCAACTTGCGCTTTAGCGGTGCCTCGGCTCCGGAATATACGGGCACGTCGGAGCCGCAGAGTTCCGTGGTGTAGAGCGCGTTGCTGGTCGCCTGCTGAACCGGGACATTTCCAGCAACCACCGTAATTGCGGCGACTTGGATTTGGGTGGAGCGTAGAGCCATGATGAGGGCCACGGCGTCGTCGGAGGCGGTATCGGTGTCGATTAGAAATGTTCGCGGCATCAGCGGCAGCACCCAGGATGCGGTATCGGATTTTGAGAATTGTCGGCGAGTAGTTTGAAGCTTTTGCTTCTCACCGGCCACCGGAAAGATGGCGTGCAGACCGAGGGTGCCCCATCCCTGGTATGTTTTCGTGCATCGTTTTGATTCCATGAGGGTTAGGTCGTTGTGTGATGCAACGTTTTGATTCTGAAGGAGATAGCTAGTTGGGTGCCTTCGGTTCTTGTTTTGAGATGCGGATACCCCCCCACCCCCCGGGGCAGTTCACATCAATATCAAAATAAAAGACTTACAAAAAAGGCAGTGCGTAACTGTCTGATTCTAAAGGGCACATTTGCACAAAGGCAATCATGGTTCATCGCGTGAATGTGTACTCTGGTCCTGGGAACCCAGCTGAAAATAAAAAAAGCGCCCGGAATCGGCGCTCGGAACGAATACTTGCTTGTTTGTAAGGATACCACGAGCCAGGAAAAAGTCAAGGGTAATTTTGAGCTGGGTGATGTCAAGCTGCTTGTGTAAAAAGGCGGAGGGTGTGGTTTCTGCAGTAGGGATTACCGAGCGAGCGTGATTGTCCAATCAGAAGCGCCCGCCACCCTTCGAGGGTCAAGGTAAACGGTCGGCTGGCGGATCAGGTTTGACGGGGCTAGCCGACTGAAACTCATCGGAATCTTTACGGGGCGAGACTGCTGGTTTAAGGTGCTGGCCAGCGGTTCGGCGAGCGGAGGTTGCTCTTCGGAATCCAAACATTGATAGTATGAGGGCGCCGTAGTTCTCGGGAAACACGCCAGCTTCGATTTACTTCCAGAGGTGAATGCGTGCAACTGCAAATACGAGTTCGATTGTCCGTGATGATGTTCCTGGAGTATTTCATTTGGGGCATCTGGTACGTGACCTTGGGAACCTGGCTGGGGCAACGGTTGCACTTCTCCGGGCAGGAGATTGGCTTGGCGGCGGGCACCACCGCTCTGGGGGCCATGCTGTCGCCATTCCTGGTCGGGCTCATGGCCGACGAATTCTTTGCGACGCAGCGGATGCTTGCGGCGCTGCACGGCGTCGGCGGGGTGCTGCTGTGGTTTACGTCGACGCAAACAACGTTTGGCCCTCTTTATGTCGTCTTGCTGGTGTACTCGCTCTGCTATATGCCGACGATGGCGCTGACGAACTCGCTGTCTTTCCGGCAGATGAAAAATCCCAACCAGGATTTCGGATCGATCCGCGTGCTGGGCACGGCGGGGTGGATCGCGGCTGGGCTGCTCATCGGATATATGGGAGTGGAGTCGACCGCCATTCCGATACGCTTGGCCGCGGCGGCTTCCATCTTGATGGCGGTGTACTGCTTGACGCTGCCACATACGCCGCCGCTGCGATCGTCTTCAGGATTCAAAATCGGCAATATTTTTCCGGCGGAAGCTTTTAACCTTTTCAAAGACCGAAACTTTACCGTTTTTGCGCTGGCTTCTTTCCTGATCTGCATTCCGCTGCAGTTCTACTATGCGTTTACGAATCCTTTTTTGAATGAGATCGGGGTGCAAAACGCCGCGGGCAAAATGACCATGGGGCAAATGTCGGAATTGCTTTTCATGGTGACGCTGCCGTGGTTTTTCCGCCGGCTGGGCGTGAAGTACACGCTGATCCTCGGAATGTTTGCCTGGGTGGCGCGATACCTTCTTTTCGGATTCGGGAACAGCAGCGGCCTGGTCTGGATGCTTTACCTGGGGATCATTCTCCACGGAATCTGCTATGACTTTTTCTTTGTGACCGGACAAGTGTACGTCGACCAAAAAGCCCCGGTGGCGCTGCGTGCGGCCGCGCAAGGACTCATCACCTTTATCACCTACGGAATCGGGATGTTTCTGGGTTCCTGGCTGTCTGGCAAGGTCGTCGACGTGTATGCGAAATTGTCGTCCGGGGGCGCGGTTTTGCATGACTGGCGTTCGATCTGGATGGTGCCGGCGGCCGGATCGGCTGCAGTCCTGGTCTTTTTCTGGGTGGGGTTTAAGGGAGAGGCCAGCAACCGCGCCGCCGCGGTGGCGGGAGAGTCTCCCGTCTCGGTTGCAAGCAGTGATTGAACTGGTAGGAAATGCAGGGCCAGCGGATCGCGCCCATGCCAATCAGGATGGCACCGGGCCAGTCGATTGCCGGACCACAAATTCCGGCTCGATGGTGATGTCGCGCACGCGTTTCCCGCCGCATTCGATGCGATCGACAAGAGTTTGCGCTGCAATTCGTCCCATCTTGACTAAGGGCTGTCGGACCGTCGATAGTCCGGGGTTCGTAAACCCCGCTCCTGGAATGTCATCGAACCCAACTACGGAGATATCTTGCGGTACGCGAAGACCCGCTTCTCGAAAGGCCCGGATCGATCCGATCGCGGAGATATCGTTGTAAGCAAAGAGAGCGGTGAAAGAAAGCTTTCTTTCCAGCAATTGCTTCGCTACAAGGTACCCGCCTGCCAGCGTCGAATCGGCACTCTCTAACTGTCCTATGAGCGCAGGTTGAATCTCGATGCCCAGATGGGCGGCGGCTTGGCAGGTGGCACTCCAGCGCGCGGCGGAGGTCGGACTGTGCGGGTGTACCTGCATGAAGGCGACTTGCTTGTGACCCAGATCCTTTAAATGCCTGAGTGCGAGGCGAACGGCGCGTTTATGATCGAGGGTAACGTTGGTAACGCCGTTGACTCGAAGACGCCCACCGACGAAAACGGTGGAGAGGGGCGGCTTCTGTTCAATAGAAGTGTCGATCGCGATGAATCCTTCCACTCCACGGGCCTCTAGCAATTGAAAATACGTGTGCAAAAGCTGCGGGTCGCGCCGGTGAACGACGATGAGGGAAAAGTAGTTCTTTTGCTGGAGATATTCTTCAATGCCGCTGATGATCGACGATCCATAGAAATCTTCGATTCTTTCGGTAATCACGCCGATGATGTGGGTGCGCCGGCCGCGGAGGGTTTGGGCGAAAAAATTCGGCTTATAGTCAAGCTCCCGCGCGGCGGCAATGATGCGTTGTTTGGTGGGCGCCGAAATGCAGCGAGCCGCGGCGGAGTTATTTAGAGTGGCGGAGACGGTTGCGGCCGTGACGCCAAGATGTTCCGCGATGGTTTTGAGCGTGACGGTTCGTTGGTGGCGGGAGCCGGTTTTGCTGTTGGCCGGCGAGGTCATCGAGGGTGTCTCCGAAAACTGTGCCATCACAATGGTCCTCAAGAGCCAGGCTTCCCGTCAGCGCTGCGATTCCGACCCGCGGATGTCGCGCAATGCCCACGGAAGCCCCCGTAGGGCTTCGAAAAGAGTGGCGAGGCCGGTTTCGGGATCCTAGGGTACATCAGCTTTGGGCAAAATAACTGTACAAAACCGGTTTTTTTACTTGACAAGGAAAGGCCGTGCGGATAAATAGTATAAACACATTAGTTTTTTGAGTCACTGGTTCGTCGGGGATGTGTACCAGGTTGCCGTCAGTTTGGATTTCAACCCAAAAGAGCTTCGCGCTGCCGGTGCTTGCAGCGCGAAAAAATGACGTTAGGCCCTAGCTAGAGATCAGAAAAAGTGCTCAGGCGCTAATAAAGTGCCTGTCGGCGCATGGGGAGGGGTGTGAAGATGCATTTCACTTGGCGACGCCTCGTAAGTGTAGTAATCATGCTTTCCGCGACTCTTTTGTTGTCCTCACCGGGCAACGCGCAAGACATCACTGCCGCCGTGCGTGGCACCGTGATGGATGAGGGAGGCGCCACGGTAGCTGGTGCTGAGGTGACAGTCACCGATCAGGACACCGGCCGTTCTCGGACGGTGACCACCGGTTCAGATGGTGTGTATAACTTTCCCGATCTCCCGCTTGGTTCTTACAACATCCGAGCATCGCACGCAGGATTCAAGGTTGAGGAGCTTACCGGGATCTTGTTCCACGTTGCGGACAGCCGGGTCATTAACTTCTCATTGAAAGTCGGCACGGTAAGCGAACAAGTAACGGTGGAAGCTTCGGCCGTGCAGGTGGAAACCACAAACGGCGAGTTGACAGGCCTCATTGAAGGCAGTCAGGTGCGGCAATTGCCTCTCAATGGTCGCAACTTTATGCAGCTGGTTACGCTAGTCCCTGGAGTCGCTCCTGGCGAAGGCTTTAGCGCACAAGCCAAAGGACTAAAGGGCGGCTCGGACATTTCCATTAGCGGCGGCGCAGTGAACGCCAACCTTTGGCTGGTCGACGGAGCGCACAATAATGACGTGGGCTCGAACCGCACGATCCTCATTTTCCCCTCGGTTGACGCCATTGATGAATTCAAGATTGAGAGGAATAGCTATAGTGCGCAGTTTGGGCAGTCGGCTGGAGGACAGATCAGCATCGTGACCAAGCATGGAAACAATGATTTCCATGGAGATGTCTACTACTTCGGACGCAACGATGCGCTGAACACCTTCAATACCTTCGCGAAGGCTGGATGTTTCACGGGCGGGACCTGTGAAAAGAACAAGCTCCGCCGGAACGACTACGGATACACGATCGGCGGCCCAATTAAGAAGGACAAGATTTTCTTCTTCTGGTCCCAGGAATGGAACAAGATGATTGAAGGCCAGACCACCACCGCTCGAGTTCCCACGGTAGCGGAGAAGGGTGGCGACTTCTCCGACATCGCGACCGCCTGTCCGGCGGCCTTTGGATTCCCTGCCGGTGGATTGCAGGATCCTGCCAACGGCGACAAACCCTTCCCAACACCGAACGTGATCCCGACGGGTCGTTTGAGCCCGGCGGCACAGTTGGTCTTGAAAGCGTACCCTGACCCGACGAATCCGAACCCCTGCGCAGCAAACAACTTCACCAAGTCCTTTGGCGTGCCAACGAATTGGCGCGAAGAGAATATCCGTGGAGACATCAATCTCACGAAAACGCTGACGGCGATGATGCGTTTTACGAACGACTCCTGGACGCTAGGGCCGCCTGACGGCGGGTTCGGGTGGGGAAATAACAACCTGGGTCCGATTGGGCAAGCTTGGTCCCAGCCTGGCCGTGTGGTCGTAGGTAAGTTGAGCAAGACCATCGGCACATCCATGGTGAATGACTTTACGTTCTCCTATTCCGCGAACCGGATCACCATCACTCCCGCTGGTACAGACCCGGGTCTGGTTAAGCAGTTGAACGATACGATTCCGACGTTCTTCCCGCTGTCCGGGAAGACGTACGGCGATAAGGGCCCGGCGGTCTGGGTGAATTGCTGCGGACTGCCCAGCGTATGGACTATCGCGCCGTGGCAGAACCAGCAGGATCTCTATACTTGGCAGGACGATTTTGCCATGGTCAAGGGCCGCCATACGATCAAGTTCGGCGGTCTATACAGCCGGAACTACAAGGCAGAGCAAGCAGCGAACGGTGAGTTCGGAACCCTTGGCGGCCCCGTGGGCCTCAATGGATTCAAGGGTGCGGCGAACTCAACACTGTATGGAATAGCCGATCTGGAACTTCAGAACATGGCCTTGGGATGGGGCGAGACGCAAGATATCTTCAAGGTTCGAAACGTCTGGCGTGACGTGGAGTTCTACGTAACCGACAACTGGCGCTTGACTCCTCGTTTGACCCTGGACTACGGCATACGTTGGTCGTTCTTACCGCCGGTGTATCTCTCGAACGACGAGTACACACTTTTCAATCCGTCGGCCTTCAATCCTGCGCTTGGCAATGCTTCCTGTAATGGGCTGCTGTACTCGCCTGGCTTGACTTCAAATCCGTGTCCTGCAGGAACGGGCGGTGTTCAGGGTCCAAACCGCGCCCTGATGAACAGCAATAACCACCTGATTGCTCCTCGTGTCGGTCTGGCTTGGGATCCCACGGGCACAGGTAAATGGGCTATCCGGCTGGGCGCTGGACAATACTTCAACCGTGACCGGTTGTGGCCGCTGCAACTCGCCGGTAATAATCCCCCGTTCAATCCGGCGTTCAGCAGTACCAATGGGAACGGCCGCTTCCTCGACAGCACCGCTCAATTGCCAGCTTGCACGCCGAACTGCTTTGGCTCGGGCCTCGGCACCGTGCAAGACGGCGAGGAACTGAGCAATAAAGTACCGAATAGCTGGCAGTGGAACGTTTCCGCTCAGCGCGAGCTCTTTAAGGATGCCAAACTGGAACTGGCCTACGTCGGCCATAGGAACCTGCACTGGGAGGCGATCACGGACGTGAATGCCGTTGCGCCCGCGGACCGGCTAACGTACGTGCAAAACGAAAATACCGGATCCTCGGGGCTCCTCTCTTCATTCCGGCCTTTCGGCGCCGCGGTGGCGAACAACGCCATTAAGTACTACACCCATGCGAGCGACTCGAACTACCAGTCGCTTCAGGCTCTTTACACCATGCGGTTCCACCACACCGCAACTTTCCAGGCGGCCTATACCTATTCGAAGCTGCTGTCCAATTCACAGCAGATCGACTCACCGCCTTTCAACGTGGATGCGGACAACTTAAACGCGAGTTATGGACCGGATATTCTCAATCACCCACACATCTTCTCCGCGAACGTCGTGTACGATTTCCCGACGTTGCAGGGTCGCAGCTTGCTTGTTAGGAGCGTTCTTGGGGCCTGGCAAGCAAGTAGCATCGTGAGCCTTGCCAGCGGGCCTTCCATCTCAACCCTGCTGAACGGCGTTCAAGGCCTCGGCGATCCTGCCGGCGTCGGTAACGGAAACGCAACGGCAGTGGACCGGCCTGACCGCGTCGCCGGCCAACCATGCCGCACCAGTGGTATGGACTCGACGCAGTTCATTAACCCGAACATGTTTACGGTGAGTGGCTACCAGTTGGGACACGTTGGCAATGCCGGGATCGGCACATGTTTGGGTCCGGGCATCAAGAACGCAGACTTTGGCCTCGATAAGAACTTCAAGGTCACGGAACGCATCAAGGCTCAGTTCCGGTTTGAGTTCTTCAATCTATTCAACCACCCGATATACGCCGCACAAGACGTAATAAACAATCAGACCATCGGCTTCAATAACCCAGTATTCGGTGACGCTAGCGGCACGCCGGTTCCTACGGATGCGAAGGGCAATCAAATCCTGACGAATGCAACCCAAATTCTGTCAGCCACCCCGAATCCGGGCTCGAACTTTGGCAGGTCGCAGTCCGTACGCGAAAATGGCTTCAGGCAGATACAATATGCACTGAAGTTCATCTTCTAGCTTACGGAACAACCTAACTTGAAGAGCGTCCCGCCGGGCAGTCGAGGTCCCGGCGGGACGTTCTTCTTCGAGGGTCTGCAAATCTTCTGGCGTGATTTGTTCCCAGGATGAAATCTGGGGCGTTAGAATGGAGCTCATGTTCGGGTATCCCCTGAGACGTCTGGATGTTCGTATTTGTATTGTGGTTCTTACCCTGGCTACGTCAGGTTTTGTGGCAACGCAAGCTCCCGGGCCCCAGCATGTACCCATCCCCGCTCCCACGTCGAAGGGCAGCCCAGCAAAGCCCAAGACCGATCGGAGCACGCTTCCGCCAATTCCCCTGTTCAGAGACATTGCAAAGGACGCGGGTGTCACGGTTTCCCATATAGCTGCTGCCGAAGCTCGCTATGTCATTGATTCCACGAGTGGAGGCGTAGGGTTATTCGATTGCGATAACGATGGAAAGCTGGACCTGGTCCTGGTCAACGGGTCGACGGTGGATCGATTTCGCGAGGGCGGGGATCCCATGGTCACCCTTTACCACCAGGAGCCCGACGGCACCTTTAAGGACATTACTAGAGAAGCTGGGCTCACCAGGCGGGGCTGGGCGATGGGGGTGGCTGTCGCCGACTACGACAACGATGGAAAACTGGATCTTTTTGTTACCGGCTACGGTGGTAGCGTCCTCTACCGCGGCCTTGGGAATTGCAAATTCGAGGATGTGACGGAAAAGGCCGGCGTCCGCGGCAGCGGGTTCATGACCGGGGCGGCTTGGGGCGATTACGACCGTGATGGCTATGTGGATCTATTCGTCTCGCGCTACTCACACCTGGACATGAACAATCTGCCGCAGTTCGGCAGCAACAAGTTTTGCCGTTTTAAGGGAATTCTGGTGCAATGCGGTCCCTGGGGGCTCGAAGGGGAAAGCGACTTCCTGTATCACAATCGCGGGGATGGCACATTTGAGGAGGTCTCCGTCAAAGCAGGGGTGCACGACGACATCGGCTACTACGGACTCGGCGTCATGTGGGTCGACTACGACGATGACGGCTGGCCCGACCTGCTCGTAGCGAATGATTCCGTTCCTAGCTATCTGTACCACAACAATCACAATGGCACGTTTACAGACGTCGGTATGCTCACAGGGGTGGCTCTCAGCGGGGAAGGTATGGAGCTTGGGAGCATGGGTGTGGATTTCGGGGACTACGATCATAGCGGCCGTCTCAGTTACTTCGTGACGCACTTCGAGGAGCAACCTAATTCGCTGTACCGGAATATGGGTGAGAAGGGTTTCGACGATGTAAGTTGGACTGCGGGCGTCGGCCAGCCCAGCTATTCTTACGTGGGCTGGGGCACCGCTTTCTTTGACATGGACAATGACACCTGGCTCGATCTCTTTGTCGCCAATGGCCATGTTTATCCGCAAGTGGATACGCTCGACACCGGCCCACGCTACCGCCAGCCGATCCTGCTTCATCGCAATAATCGCGACGGGACCTTCGATGAAGTATCCAAGGAAGCCGGTCTTGCGGCCCTTCCGTTGCATTCCCGGCGCGGCGCCGCCTTTGGCGACATCCACAACACCGGCAATATCGATGTGCTCTTGCTGAACGTTGGAGAACCGCCGTCGCTCTTGGAAAATAGGAACAGCGACGGCTTCCATCGGGTGCTATTTAAGCTGGTCGGGGTGAAGAGCAACCGCGCTGCAATCGGTGCGCGGGTTACGATCCGAGCGGGCGGCGTGAAGCAGTTGGGTGAAGTGCGCGGTGGCGGAAGCTATTTGTCTCAGAACGACCTGCGTCTCCATTTTGGTTTGGGCCGTGCTCTTAAGATGGAGAGTGTGGAAATTCGTTGGCCTAGCGGCAGGGTCGAAACTTTGGAGAATGTCACGGCGGACTCGATATACACCATAGTCGAGGGCGAAGGAATTCGTGAGACTAAAACTCTCCCGCCCCCGCGAAGCAACTCGCCCAACGGCGGCCACTAGGCGCCGGCGTGGAGTCCTAAACAAATGCCTGTGAAGAATTGGCTGTGGCGGTTTTGCAAGGTCCAGCCGGCCGGTATTCCGAAGGGCGCGATGCTTTGCTTCGCGCTGATCGCATTTTCAGTTGGCACTTCGACCTCACGTTCCGCGGACAATCCCGGTGAGCTGCTCAAGCGTAATTTCGATTCCGCCAAGGCAGCCCTCGCAACCGGGGATCGGTCCGAAGCAGAGCATCTCTATCGGGAGACGGTAGCGCTCGGCTTGCGCCAGATCGCCAATCTTTCCCTCTCCGAATCCAACGTGGAAGAGGCTCTACATGTTTTGGATGAGGCCCTGAAATTTGCTCCCGGCGATCCGGATCTGACTGTTGACGCTGCCATTGCCTCATTTCGCGCCGGAGACGCTAAAAAAGCCAGGCAAATCGTGCAAAACGTTGTCGCGGAGAACTCGCGCAACGCACGAGCACAGAATGTACTCGGACGGATTGATCTTTTCCTTGGAGACTTTACAGCCTCGATTCGGGACCTGCAAGCCTCGGTCGCTGTCGAGAATGATTTTGAAACTGGGTATTTTCTTGGGCTTGCCTATCTGAAAGCCAAACAACTCCCGGAGGCACAGAGGTGGTACCACGAACTGCAGCTGGCGGTGGGCGACTCTGCCGCGCTGCATGTTCTTTTCGGCCGGGCCTATACGATTGCGCATTTCCCAGAGCCAGCCGTCGCCGAATTCCGCCAGGCGATTCTCCTGGACCCCCAGTATCCCCGCGCTCATGCCCTTCTGGGGTATGCCTACCTGGAATCTGTCGGCGAGGAATCCTACCCCCGGGCTCGTGAGGAGTTCGAGCGAGAGTTAAAGCTGCATCCCGGCGATTACAACGCGCTTCTGCTCCTCGGAATTGCGACGGTGGCGCTGCGCGACTTCCCCGCCGCCGAGGCCGCTCTCTTGCATGCCAAGAGACTCCGGCCGGACGAAGCGTTCGCGTACCTCTATCTCGGTGAGATTTATACGCAGACGAATCGCCCGAAACAAGCGGTCGAAACCCTCCAAAAGTACATAAGCTTGGTGCGCGTTCCCGAAGAACTGCAACGCGACCTGAGCCGCGCTTACTTCCTCCTGGGACAAAGCCTGCTCAAGTTGAATCGCGTGGAGGAAGGAAAGGCGGCTTTGAGCCGCTCTCAAGAGTACCGGGAATCGAAATTCAAATACGACGCCAAGCACATTTTTGATGAACCGGAGCAAAAACCTTCGGCGGATGATGGTGATAGCCGGGCTCCGGATCGCCTGGCGTCGCTTCTGGACGCCGGGTCTTCCGATGAAAATCAAGGCACACAATCCTTACTTAAGACTGGATTACCCGCCAACCGGCAGGATACGACGCCCCCTGAGAGCCAAGCGGCGCGCCAGTATCGTGCGTTTGCCGCGGAAGTCTTAGCAAGCTCCTACAATGACCTTGGCGTGATGCGGGCGCAGGACTCGAAATATGCCGAGGCTGCGGAGTATTTCAAGGCGGCGCATTCGTGGAATCCCAAGCTGGAAGGCGTCGACCGCAATTGGGGCCTGGCCAGTTATCGGGCCGAGCAATTTGCGGATGCTCTCCCGCCTCTCGAGCGCCAACTCGCGGTCCATCCGAATGATTCCCAGGTCCGGCAGTTGCTCGGACTCAGTTACTTCATGGGTGAAAACTATCCGAAGACGGCCGAGGTCTTGCAACCCTTACTCCGAAATCCGCCCGACGATCCCGGGTTGCTTTTTGCCTGGGGAACCGCGCTCGTGCGAACTCGACAGTCTGAACCGGCCAAGGAGATTTTCACGCGGCTGGTCGAGCAAAACGCCGGCAACGCCTCGGTTCATTTTCTGTTCGGCCAGGCCTATGCGCAACAGAAAGACTATCCAAATGCATTGAGTGAATTGAAAACAGCGTCCAAACTCGATCCGAGGCTGCCGGAAGCTCACTTTTATACCGGGTTGGCCTATCTACACCAGAGTCAGTTCGAGCCGGCTGCGCAAGAGTTTCGCGCTGAGCTTGCTCTGCGACCCGATGATCCGGTTACGAACTACCACCTGGGATATGCCCTTCTGGGGCTGGGCCAAGCAGCTGACGCGGCCGTGCTTTTTCGCGAAGTTGTGAAGGCCAAACCCGACTATGAGTCGGCCTATTTCGAATTGGGTCGGGCTCTCTTGCTGCAAGGCGACGACGCCGGCGCCATTGACAACTTGGAGCGGGCGGAGAAACTCGCTCCCGATCACGAAGCGACCTACTATCAGCTTAGCCAAGCGTATCGTCGCGCGGGGCGTACGCAGGATGCGCAGGGGGCAATAGCGACCTACCAGAGATTGATTGAAGGGAGCCGTCAGAAGAAACGGGAAAGTCTGGAAATTGAGAAGCCGTAGTGGGAACGGCGATGGACGAAAACTAGACCGAGATTTTGCGGCGCGCGGCGCCCGGGCAAGCGCATACAGTACCAGTCGTCTCGCGAATCATCAATTCAGCCTCAACCGCGATCTGCTTCTGATAATCCTTCCGGCCGTCAAGGCGCTCAACCAAGGCTTGCGCTGCAATTTCCCCCATTTTGGCGAGAGGTTGCCGCACAGTAGTCAGGCTAGGAACGTGATATGCAGCTGCCGGGATGTCATCAAAGCCGATTATGGAAATGTCCTTAGGCACATGCAAACCCATTTCACGCACCGCACGAACGGCGCCAATAGCGCAAACATCGTTGTAAGCAAAGAGGGCCGTGAAGGAGCGGCTGCGGCGAAGCAGTTCCTTGGTCATCCGGTAGCCGATTTCCGGGGAAGTGTCGTTGCCCATGAGCTGCACAGTTAGTTCCGGAAGTATCGGAGTGCCAAATTCATTCGCGGCTTCGCAAATCGAAAGCCACCGCTCGGTGGAGTCGGAACTGAAGGGCCAGCCTCGCATCACCGCGATTTCCCGATGCCCAAGGCCCGCAAGATGCTTCAAAGCAGCTTGCGCCGCGTGCCGTTGGTCCAAAACCACGTTCGTGACCCCGGTAATCTCCTGATGTCCGGCGACCGCCACCGTCGGCAACGGAGAGGATCGGGTGAGTTGCGTGTCGACGGTTATGAGTCCCTCGACGCCCCTCGAAAGCAGAATATCCTCGTATCGCTCCAGCTTTTCGGGATCGTGACGGTGCGCCACGGTGAGGAAGAAATACTTGTGATGGGTGAGAAAGGCCTCAATACCACTGATCACCATTCCGCCGTAGGCGTCGCCAATTTCTTCGGTTATCACGCCAATGGTGAAGGTTCGTTTTTTGACCAGTGTGCGCGCAAAAAAATTGGGCCTATAGCTAAATTTTTTGGCCGCGGCAAATATACGGTCCTTGGTAGATTGTGGGATGGCCTTGGCGGCGGGCGAATCATTCAGGACGGCCGAAACGGTACCCTTGGTCAGCTTTACGCGCTTTGCCAACTCCTCAATTGTGATCCCACGGTGTGATGGGAGCCGCCCCATCCTAATTTTTGTCATGCGCTAGGCTCCGAGCCCAAGGTGGTATTGAACCACATTGGCGGGCCGCCAGTCACGTCTGAGCAGGCATGATAATCGCACTGCCGTCGGCAATGGTTTGCGTGCAGATCGGGCTCGTTCCGCGCAGAATCCACCCAACGGGCGAACTGATAACTTCCGGTTTGCCCATCCTCCGGCAAATGGGAGCGGTGGCCGGCATTGCTGGTCGGAGTGCTTCCAGGTTGCAAACGGCCGTAGGAACTACGTTGACGTCTCGGAACTCTCCTTCTGCACTGCAAGAACATGCTGTCCCATTGCAGCTTCGAGCGTCCGCTGCGGCGAAGCTGGCGAGTGTCGTCGAACCACTGAGCGCGAGCGCCCCAGTTCCTGCCATTGAAGCACAAGGTCTGCTGAAAGGATCGAGAAGGCGAGGCAGGCCCAAACGATGGTCTCGTTGGCACGGACGCCGAGATCCTCCCCTCCGGTCATACCGCCGATCACTCGCCCCTCGAGAAAAACCAGTGCGACCGCAAAGCTGCGAGTCATCCATTGCCGGTGCTCCTGAGGGAAAGACGCGGTCTTGGCCGCTAAGGCAAGACGGGGTGGGCACAAAATTGGGCACAGCCAGAATGAGCGCGCCCAGTTGCCCTTGCGAAAAACGTAACAACCGCAGTAAATTGAATCAGTTAGTGACGACGCGCCCGTAGCTCAGTTGGATAGAGCGTCTGCCTTCTAAGCAGAGGGTCGCCAGTTCGAGTCTGGCCGGGCGCGCCATCTCATTGAATTAACAAGATTAAGAGAATGTGTCTTCACCTTTGACCCTTTGCTCTGTTTGTAGATGCTCGCGCAAACTAATCTTCCCACCCGTCACGTGCAATCTCCACCGAGCGAGGTATTTACAGCAATTTCCTGACTAGTCTTGACTTTGATTCTCGATCCATTCGGTCCGAAAACCCACTTGACACACTTCGATGAGCGCGCCCGCCTCGTGAGCAGGCGCGTTTCCGAGTTCCTGCGTCGTTGGTTCAAATCACGCCCCCGCAACCATCCGAATTGACAACGGGGCGGCATCGGTATGCGGCCCTGTTTCTTTTCCGACGAGATCCCACGATCCTTCCGCCACGTAGTGCGGCCTCTCGCGCCGCGATGCCGAAAGATCTCGCGCAGGTGGACTACGTGCGCGAGTTCATCGATCTGCTGGAGAAGAACGCCCCGAGGTGAAGCGACCAACGCTCGTACGCGGGGTCCGGCCGCCTTTCCGGAACGCCTCGGCGGACCGGCATCGCGTTGGCGGAGGCGGGTAGCCGGCACAATTCCCTGCGTCCAAGCCTTCGTTGAATTGCTGGCGAAATTCGCCCCACCGGAGAATGCCCGGCGTGAACTGGGGAGTGGTCACCGCCACGACAGAAAGCGATGGCGCGGCGCGAAAGCATGAGCGCCGTTCATCGTAACAATGACGAATCAACGTTTGACGAACGATGGCCGCAGGGGGAAGCTAAGACTGCATTGGACCAAATCTAAGGAGCCATGATGGGCGACCGAAGGGTGGCGACCTTTTTCTACGGGTCGTTCATGGACGATAACATTTTGAAACAGCTCGGCGTTTAGTCGGAGCGCGGTGAGGCCGCGATGTTTGTGTTGCGTCATCACACCCTCATGATTGCGAACCAGGATGGCTCGGTCTACTCCACGAGATGTTCGGCCGCATCCGTAGTCACCGGGAGAACCAATGGCAGAGACGTTCGAAGCATACCGAACTCGAGTCCTAAGCTATCTTGGCGATGAGGAGCCCATCGGTGTACAACAAGCCACCCCATCGCAACTCGACCGGCGTCTGCGCGATGTCGCGCCCGAGGAGTTGATCCGGCGTCCTGCACCTGAAAAGTGGTCCATCGCCGAGATCGTAGCGCACCTGGCGGACGCGGAGCTGGCGATGGGGTGGCGATTGCGAAACATGCTGGCGAATCCGGGTGTGGCCTTGACGTGGTGGGATCAGGCCGTATGGGCGGAGCGCTTGGGTTACGCGCAGCAAGAGGCGAGCCTTTCGGCAGGGGTCTTTCGGGCGCTGCGCGAGAGCAACCTGCGACTGTTGGAGTCGGTCCCGCGCGCACAGTGGGCGGAGTGCTATGGGGTCCACGAGGTACGCGGACGGCAAACGGTCGAGGAGTTCGTCCGCTTGGAAGCGGCACGCGACTTGAACCATCTTCGGCAGATCGACCGCATCTTGGGTGGGTGTATGTAGTGGTAGCCGTTTGGCTGCCAACGCCTCGGCGAGCGTACTCAGTCGGTTGTGGCGTTGAAAATGGGAATAAGAGATCGTGAACAACCGTAGAGGAAGCCACAGGCCGTGCTCGTGCAGTCGGCCAGCGGAGGCGTCGTCGCCGCCCTTTGCTACAACCTTCGACAGCCGCCGTCGCCTGGGAAGCGCTATCCACGCTCACAAAAGACGGTGCCATCCACGGGATCCACGCCAAAACTTTCAGTTCAATTCAAGGGGGAGATAAATGACGCGCTTCTTCGTAAGCGACACCAGAAGCGGCACTTAGAGTTTTGCACTGCATATCTTCTAAGCAGAGGGTCGCCAGTTCGAGTCTGGCCGGGCGCGCCACCTTACTCAAAACATCAGCGCCAGTGCAGCAGCGCGTCTCCTACCGGGCCAATGTCGAGAGACAATTGGTGTTCCGGCTTCGAGCAATCCAGAACGGTATTGGCCTGATAAAGTTCCTGCACCGGCATGCGATACGGCGGATCGGCCACGCTCAACTGCAGGAAGACCGGCCCCGATTTGAAATTCTCCAGCGTCGTCACGCCGTCTTTGGTCCACAAGGATTGGCTTTCGCCGTTGACGATGATGTCATAGGCCCGCGACGTGGCCTTCTTCGCGACGTACGCTACTTTGACGGTGATTGTGCACGCGCCGCCCTTCACCGGGGTCACGCCTTCGCCCTTGGCTACCTGCACCTGAGACAACAACTGCAAGTGAATCCCGTCCGCCATCCCGAGCGCCGCTTTTCCCAATGGCTGCTTCTCAAACGGTCGGCTGCCGTTGGTTCGCACCATCGCCGCGTAAAGATTCCGGCCGTTCCGCATCGTGTTGTTGGTCGAACTGCCGTAATCCATGCCGCCCTTCGCAACGTCCAGCAGTGCGTCGTTATGGCTGACCTTCGCGCTGTAGTCCGAGGGTGTCGTTTCCTTCAGCGTCTGCACGTCCATAAGTTTGGCCTCAACGTGCAAAATGAAATCGCCTTTTTGCGGCTTGTCGGTCTGCTGCAAGGTAGTCACCAGCACGGTGTCCACGCCGGCCGCCTGCGCGTACTCCGGCAGCGACTCCGGAATCAACGGGCTGTACAGCCCGCCGGGATTCAGCAGCACGACTTCAAACGGCGCCCCGTCCAATTTTTCGTAAATCATGGCCGTCAGATTTTGCGCAAACTGCTGCCCGAAAGCGTCTCCCGAAATATCGAACACCGGCATGATGCCGATGATTCTCTTTCCACCGCTGCTCTGCGCCTCGGTGCGGCCGCAAAAACAGACCAACAGCGAACAAGCAAGGAAGATGCGTGCGAATCTCATCTCAAAATCCTCCCGGAAATACTCAGGAGGTGCACGACACTCCGCGCACCTCCCGGATGCTGACGATTTTTAGTGTGGCGCCGGAGTCGCAGCGGTTTTCTTCACCACCGGCTTCGTCGCGGGCTTCGCGGGATCCGCAGCGCTGGCTCCCCTGCTGGAGTCCCCAGTCCCGGTCGCTCGGTTCACGACTTCCACCGCACTGGCCGCGGGCGTCGTCGACACCTGCGTCACGTTCAGCGACTCCACGTTTTTCGTGCTCACCACTCCCGCCGGCGGCATGTACCAGTTCTTGTCGCCGATCAGCAGGAAGTAGTCATAGATGATGTACATGTTGGAAGGCAACGCACCGGCGTGTTGCCTCTGGTACAGCGCCACATAGGTCTTTAGTTCCTTCTTGATCTGTTCCTGTAGACTCGGGTCGTTTTGCCCGATTTGGAAGAGTGCTTCCTCCAGATGTGGTTCGGGATAAGCTCCGCGCTCGGAGTCGTTTTGAATGGCCTGCAGGAATTCGCCCATGGCCGCCTGCTTGTCCTCTTGCGTGCGCCCGGTCATGATCATCACTTGTCCAAGATAGTAGTGGGCCCGCGGGTCGTTGGAGCGCAACTTCACCGCATCATCGAGGTTGTCCCGGGCCGCGGCGTACAGGTCGTAATCGAGCGCAATCACACCGTTATCGCGCTTGAGCGCCGACATCAGCAGTTGAAACTCCGGGCCGGAGCTGACCAGGCCCTTCTTCGCCCTGGCTTCGAGGTCAGCCTTGTAAGCCGTGGTAATCAGCTTGGTAATTTGCGCCTGGCGTTCCCGCGTTCGTTCAGGTTTTCCAATAAAACCTAAACCCACGCGGCTATCGCGTCCCACCAGATTGTCCAGCCGTGCGTACATTCGCGGAATTTCCCGCGCGTCGTAGTTTTGCTCCAGCATGAACTTCAGCCCGGCTTCGTCTGCTTCATCTTCATAAACCGTCGACCACTCCGTCGGCTGGAACTTGTTCCGAAACAACAATCCCCCGGCTAATCCTCCGGCCACGCCGATACCGCCTCCGATGAGCGCTCCGGACAGTCCTCCAATGGCTCCGCCCGCTGCCGCTCCGCCGATCACCGAGACGGCTCCGAAGATCGCCTTTTTCTTGCCGACGTCCGCTTCCTTCTGCTTGTCGAACTCTTCCTCGAGAATCTCGTTCTTGATGGTGTTGTAGGTGTGCCGGCGCTCCACGTGCGCGATCTCGTGGCCCAGCACGTAGGCCAGTTGGGCCTCGCTATCCAGCATGGCCACTAACCCGGTCGAAATATAAATCGTTCCCGTCGACAGCGCTTCCGCTCGCGGAACCGGGTCCAGCAGCAGCCGGAACGAGTACAAGTTCGGCGACCCTTGGGGAACGATCTTCTGCCCCAGCGAATTCACATAGCGCAGCAAAATCGGGTTGTTATACAGCTCACCGAAGTTCTGCCGGAAAGTCGCCAATTCCGAAAGTGACAGCTCTCCGATTCGCGAAGATTGGTTTACGTTGAAGGCGAATTCCATGTCCGCCCGCCGGTGCGCATCCCAGGTTTCCTGGATCCGATGAATCACCTCGGGGCGTTGGGCGATCTCCGCCAATTTTTTCTTATCTTTGTCGTTGAACTCGGTCGCCGTCTGGGCGAGGAGCGGTGAAACTGTCCACAGCAGCACGCCGAACATCATGGCAAATCGAGCGAAAACCGAAGGCCGAATCATAATTGTCCCTCCTGTCCTATTTCCAGCACAGCTTGAACCTGAATACGGGAGTGTCGTTCGCTTTCCGGAAATTCCAGAATGGTGCTCGGAAAAGGCTACCACGGTACTAAGACCGCACAACCAGATTGTCAAGCGAAATGCTCGTATTGCACAATGACAACCACCGGGCGTTCCACTACACTTTGCCTAACTTGGTGACTCTAATGCGCTTCTCTTCAGGTCTGATGCTGGCGCTTCTTGGGATTGTGCTGTTGTGGACGGCCACCGGCGCCGATCTCGGCGTCGAGCCCATCACTCTCGAAGTCCCGCAGTTCCAATTGCAAATGGAACCCGACAGCGCCGCCGTCATCGCTTCCGCCGACGTCGATCAATTGCTCATCCATCTCACCAAACGTCCCAGCCAGATCACTCCCGGCAGCATCTTCACCAAGGTCAACACCGACGCCGCCAACATCATCATGACCACCACCACACTGGCGGACGGCATCCTCTGCAAACTGGACCTTGGCCACCGCGCGGGCTTCCAACTCCGCAAGGGCCGCAATTCCGTGGAAATCGCTTTCACCGACACGCAAACGCGCGTTCACTACGCTTCTTTTCTCTTACAGACCGCCGAAGACGCTACAACAGCTAGCACCGGCGCCAGGGGGCCTGTGAAGCGCGTTCCCATCATCCCGGAGCGCGCCGCCGCCGACAAATACGCCGTCGTCGTCGGCATTTCCCACTATTCCGACCCTAGCGGCGGCCTCACCAACCTTCAATTCGCCGACCGCGACGCCCGCGATTTCCGCGACTTCCTGTTCTCCCCGGATGGCGGCTCGTTCCCAAAAGACAACATCCGAACGCTCTTGAACGAGGACGCCACTTCCCAGAATGTTCGCAGCGCCCTGTTCACCTTCCTCACCAAGGCTCAGGCCCAAGATGAAGTCGTACTCTACATCGCAGGCCACGGCGCCGCCGACCCCAACGATCCGCGCAATTTGTATCTCCTCACCTACGACACCAAGCTCGAAGACATGGGCGGCACGGCTTTTCCGATGTGGCAGCTCCAGGATGTCTTTACCCGGGTTCTAAAAGCCAAGCGAGTAATCACTTTTGCGGACACCTGCCACAGCTACGGTTTCAGCGGCGAGCGCGGGCGCGGCAAAAAGACCAACAATCTCGTCAATCAGTACCTTGCACACTACGCCAACGATGCCGACCGGGCCGTAATTACCGCCAGCGACATCAGCCAGCTCTCCTATGAAGGCGACAAATGGGGCGGCGGCCACGGCGTCTTCACCTATTACCTGTTGAAGGGTTTGAAAGGCGAAGCCGATTTCAACAAAGACGGCACGGTCACCGCCGGCGAGCTCTTTGCCTATATTCACGACAACGTGGATAAAGCCACCGAAGGCGGCCAAAGTCCCATGGCGCTTCCCGGCTTGGCCGAGCACTTGCCGCTCTCTGGCGTCGGCCTGCGCAAGAGCGTCCACGCCGAGGCATGGATTCCCATGCTCTTCGATGGTCTTTCCGGTGCGGCCTTCGATCCATCGAGGCGCGAAAGCAGGTAAGTTCAGCTCAAGAATTTCTGTGGACGACCCCTTCGAATGACGGAGAAACCGCAACCCAAGAGCGCGCCGAAACCTGCTGCGGAAACCCATGTCCGCCTTGCTCTCCGCGGCTGGATCGTGGTCACCGTATTGTCCCTGCTGATCGGCGGCCTAGTCGCCGGCCTCGAGCTCGATCCCCACGGCTTCCTCGACGCTCTCAACCTCCAAGGCTACGACTTGCTGGTCAAATACCAGCGCTACCTGCACACGACTCCACCTAGCAGCCGCATCTTCAACGTCGACTTTGACGAGGAGACCGTCCGCCAGTACAACGCCTTCCCCATTCCACGCCTGCTTCTCGCCGACGTTATCGCTAAGCTCGCTTCCGCCAAGCCCGCTGTCATCGGCGTCGACATCATCCTGGACCTGCCCCGCCTCGAAGCCGACGACAACCATCTCGCCAAGGTGATCGACGACGCCGGCAACGTCATCCTGATCAGCGAATACGGATTCGATATTCACCCCACCAACAACCCGTTGCCCATCTTCGAAAAAGCCGCGGCGGGTGTAGCCTTCGGCGACCTGCCCACCGACGAAGACGGCTCCGTCCGCCGCATGTTCCTGAAAATCACCACCGCCACCTACAAACATCTGGCTCTGCCCGTAGCCCTCGCCGATTTCTTCTCCGATCAGCATCTTCGCCCTGGCGGTCCCCGCTTTCTCCTTTTCGGCTCGCGACAAATTCCCCTTGCCACCACCCAGCCAGACAGCGCCTGGATTCACTTTCATCCCTCCGCGCCCACTACTGTCATCCCCGTGAAAATGCTGCTCTCTGAAGACTTCGACCCAAAAATTTTTCAAGGAAAGATCGTGCTGGTCGGCCAATCCAGCGAAATGGGCAAAGATCTCTTCGCCAGCCCCTTCTCTCGGTCCGGCGCCACCGTCGCCGGACGCTCCATGCTCTCCGGCACAGAGATTCACGCCGCCGCCACGGAAACCCTGCTTAGCGGCAACGCCCTTCGCGCGGTTCAACCGGCACCGCGCGTCGCTCTCGGTCTCATCCTCGCTTTCGTCGTCGTCGTTTTGGCATTCCGCAATCGGTGGTATGTCGCCCTGGCTGCGTGCGTTGTCCTCGCGGCTTGCACGTTCGTGATCGCCGTCCTGCTCTTCTCCGAAGCTCATCTCTGGCTGCCCTTCGTCTCCACCGAAGCCTCGCTGCTCATCGCCTTGCCCGCAGGCCTCGGCTATCGTTCCATCGAAGAGCGCCGCCTCAAAAACCGCATGGAAGCTGAGCGCGGCCAGCTTATGGGCCTCTTCGAGCGCTACGTCTCCGCCGACGTCGCGGCCGAAATCTGGAAAAATAAGGATGCCATCGTCCTGGCCGGCGAGGAGCGCGTCGCCACCATTCTGTTCTCCGACATTCGCAGCTTCACAGCCATGACTTGCGGCGTGCCCTCGCAACAGGTCCTGGCCTGGCTCAACCGCTACCTCACCGCCATGGACGAAGTCATCAAGGAAAACCGAGGCTTTCTCAACAAGTTCATCGGCGACGGCATCATGGTCGTTTTTGGCGCGCCTCTCAGCGAAGGTCCCGCCGAAGACGCTTGCCGGGCCGTTCGCTGCGCCCTGGAAATGCTCGCCAGCCTCGACAAGTGGAATGCCACCAAGCCCGCCGGCGAGCCCACCTTAAAGATCGGCATCGGCATTCACACCGGCCAAGTCACCGCCGGAAACGTCGGCTCCCCGAGCCGTCTCGAATATTCCGTCATCGGCGACACCGTCAACCTGGCCTCTCGTCTCGAGGCCCTAACCAAAGACAAAGGCGTGCCCATCGTTCTCAGCCCCGCAACCTTTGAATACATCCAGGCACAGTTTTCCGCCGTATCCTTAGGTGAGACCCCAGTTCGAGGATTCAAAGAACCCATTCCGCTCTATACCGTGAAGTCCAAAACTCCGACAGAGGTGCATCCATGAAGCGAGCGTTCTTCTGTTGCATGATGTTGCTTTTTCTAGCCGCTGCCAGCCACGCGCGGCAACAGTCAAATGTAGGGGCGCGCTTTAGCGCGTCCCCTGCGGCGGCCACCGAGCCCGATCACGCAAGCTCAACTCACGAATTCTTGCCCTCAGTCGCCGAATCTGCCGCTCAGCAAGCCCCGCCAAAGTCCGATCCCGCCCCCAAACCCAAGCGCAAGCTCGACGCCGATCTCTCCGGCTTCGACGTCTCCGACGACAAATCCGGCAAGAAGGTCTCCTCCATGCTCGGCGGCAGCCGCTCCGCCGCCATTCCGTCCGCCACGTTGCTGGCCCCGCATCGTGCCAAACTCTACGGCTCCGCGGCCGACTTCTCCTGGACCTTCGGCGGACACGCGGAAGGATACATCCTCGTCGTTACCGACGAAGACGAAAACCAGATCCTACGCCAGCAACTCAAAGACACCCGCTTCCGCCTTGACTCTCTTCCCAAAGGCCTGCAACCCGGCGAAACCTACTACTGGCGCGTCCAGGTTCTCCCCAACACCCTGGCCAGCGAACCCCTCGAATTCGTAACCGTCTCCGCCCAGGAGCGCCAAGCCATCGACCGCGCCCTGGCCGCCATTCCCGCCGCCGATCCCTACGAAGCCGGCCTCGCCCGCGCCCGCCTCTTCACCGAACACCGCCTCTGGTTCGACGCCCTGGGCGCCTACAACGACCTCATCGCCAAGTACCCCGACCGCCCCCAGTCCTACGAAGACCGCGGTACCGTTTACTCCCAAATCGCCGCAACCAAGCCCTTAGGCGAAGCCGACCTAGCCACTGCTGCCAAACTAAGCCAAACCAAGACCCCGTAAAGGGCTACCGTCAAAGTAATCGGTATTAGCTCAGTCTCCGATTACCGCGTTGATCGGCCACTGGGCCACCTTGGACACTGGATTCGACCCGCGAATCCGCGGCTTCGTTGACTTACCTCAGGTCGCAACCTAAGATGCTCGCCAAATGGCTGAATCTCCATCCCTAATCGGCCAGACCATCTCGCATTACCACATCATCGAGAAGCTGGGCGGCGGTGGCATGGGCGTGGTCTATAAGGCCGAAGACACGCGTCTGCATCGCTTTGTAGCGCTGAAATTCCTGCCCGAAGACGTGGCCCGCGACTCCCAGGCGTTGAGCCGCTTTCGCCGTGAAGCACAAGCAGCGTCGGCACTAAACCACCCCAACATTTGCACCATCTACGACATTGGCGGGCAGGATGGGCAGGCGTTTATCGCCATGGAATTTCTGGACGGCATCACGCTCAAGCACCGCATTGGGGGCCGGCCGCTCGAACTGGATGCGTTACTCGCGATGAGCACCGAGATCGCGGATGCCTTGGACGCGGCCCATGCCCAAGGCATCATCCATCGAGACATCAAACCAGCGAACGTGTTCGTGACCAAGCGAGGCCACGCGAAAATCTTAGACTTTGGGCTGGCCAAGGTGACTGGGGTGCAGAGCACCTCGCCGCTTCCCCCGGGCGCATCGCAGGCGACCATCGACGCGACGCATGAACATCTCACCAGTCCGGGTACGGCGCTTGGCACGGTGGCCTATATGTCGCCGGAGCAGGCGTTGGGAAAGGAATTGGATCCGCGCACGGATTTGTTCTCCTTCGGCACGGTGCTGTACGAGATGGCGACGGGCAGCTTGCCGTTCCGCGGAGAAACTTCTGCTGCCTTGTTCGATTCGATCTTGCGGAAGACTCCACTGGCCCCAGTGCGGCTGAACCCGGACTTGCCGGTTCGCCTGGAAGAGATCATCAATAAGGCGCTGGAAAAAGATCGCAACCTGCGATACCAGCACGCTGCCGACATCCGCGCGGATCTACAGCGATTGAAGCGAGACACGGACTCAGGCCAGACAACACAACCGAACGCGGCCGAAGAGGTTTCACCGTCAGCAGGCAGTGTGCCGGCATCTGCGAGCCTCCCCGGAGTAGGCGGGCCGCGGAGCGCACCGGCACACAGCACGGGGCAGCCTTCCGGACAGGTCACGCCGGAGGGCAAACGCTCTGCGCGCGCATGGCGACCCGCCCTTGCACTGGCCATTGTGCTGGCGGCTGCCGCCGGAGTTTTGTACTGGCGCGCCGCGAAAATACCCACCCTCACGGAAAAAGACACAGTCCTGCTTTCGGATTTTGTGAACAACACCGGTGACCCCGTCTTCGACGATGCGCTCAAGCAGGCGCTGGCGGTCTCGCTCCAGCAGTCGCCTTTTTTGAGTCTCGTATCCAATGAGCAAGTGCAACAAACCTTGCGTTACATGGGGCGGCCACCAAATACGCCCCTAACCCAAGACGTAGCGCATGAGGTTTGCCAGCGCACTCAGTCTAAAGCTATGCTTACGGGAACCATTTCCGAACTGGGCAGCCAGTATGTGGTCACTCTCGAAGCCGTGAATTGCTCTACGGGTGCGTCCCTTCTGCGGGTCGGCGCCGACGCCCCCGCTAAAGATAAGGTTCTTCAAGCGCTTGGGAAAGCTGCGGCTGAACTTCGTGGAAAACTGGGGGAATCGCTCGCGTCTATCCAAAAATTCGACGCGCCCCTTGAGCAGGCCACCACAAATTCACTGGAAGCATTGAAGGCGTTCAGCTTGGGCCGAAAGGCCGTACAGGAGAAAGGAAGTGCGGCTGGGATTCCCTTCTTCAAACGTGCCATCGAACTCGACCCCAATTTTGCCGACGCATACTGGTCCGCCGCGGCCATGTATTCCAATATTGGAGAAACAGCCCTGGCCAGTGAGTATGCCCATCGCGCTTACGGACTCCGCGACCGGGTGACCGAACGCGAACGGCTTGCTATTTCCAGTCTTGAATCCTCGTATGTTACAGGGGACTTGGCAAAGGCTGACCAGATCGCGGAGGTTTTCCACCAGACGTACCCACGCGACTTCCTCTTCTATAACGATACGGGCGTTGACAAAATGTTCCGGGGTGACTATCAAGGCGGTCTTTTGGACTTTCAGCACGCGCTCCAGCTGAATCCAGGCTCGTCGATTACTTATGGCAACATCGCGGATTCCTACTTCGCTCTGAACCGCTTGGATGAGGCGAAAACCATCCTCGATCAGGGTCTGGCACACGGCATCGCTCCCGAGGCGCTAGCTGACCATTATTACTCCCTCGCCTTTTTACGAAACGATACGGGAGCCATGCAAAAGCAACTCGCCTTGGCGATGGACAAGCCAGGCGAGGAGGACATTCTGCTATCAATGCAATCAGATACCCAGGCGTACCATGGTCGCTTGAAGCAGGCTAGGGAATATGCTCGGCGTGCGGCGGAATCATCGCAGGGCAATGCGACCAGGGAAACAGCTGCCGGCTGGCTGGTAGACGAAGCTTTCAACGAAGTTGAGTTTGGCAATACCTCATTTGCGCGGCAAGCGGTAAACTCCGCACTCCGGCTCGCTCCTCGCGGCCGCTACATTCGAGGTGTTGCTGCCTTCGTTCTCGCGCGTGCCGGTGATATCCCGCAGGCGCAAAGGATCGCGGATGAATTGGCGAAAGACTATCCGGAAGACACGATCCTGAGGTTTTACTGGCTATCCGTAGCCCGCGCGGCGATGGAAATCAATCGGCATAGTCCCGCGAAGGCCCTCGAACTTCTTCAAGCTGTCCAGCCGTACGAACTCGGCACTCCGTCACCGACTGTCGCGCCGCTGTGTCCCATCTATCTCCGTGGTTATGCTTACCTCAGCGGGGGGCAGAACAAGGAAGCCGCAAGCGAGTTCCAGAAAATCTTCGACCATCGCGGAATCGTGCTCAATTCGCCGATTGGCGCGGTAGCGTACCTTGGTTTGGCACGTGGCCGCGCCGCCAGCGGCGACAACGCTGGGGCCGGCACGGCGTATCAAGACTTCTTTGCGCTCTGGAAAGACGCCGACCCCGACATCCCCATCCTTAAGCAGGCCAAGGCGGAGTACGCCAAATTGCGGTAGTTACCTGTGAACCGCTGCGCTCCTGTGCAAAGTCCGATAGGGCGGCCGGTACTAAGGAAGCAGTGACACGTCACTCTTTCCTTGGAAATGCCCGATCGAGGGTCAGGGGCGTTCCAGGAATTCCCCAAGCAGCATATGAAAATGATGTACGCCGTTCTCGCGCTTCACCGAGTACCGCCCCCGGTCGTAGGTCGATGAGCGCAACCCGCGCTGTACGCTCTCGCACAGCCCGATGTCTTCCTGTTGCACTTCGTCGCTGAAGGCCACCGCCTTGTGGATCCGTTCCTGCACCTTGGCGGAAGCCGCATCGTGGAAGAACCACTCGAAAATGGTCAGCGTCTTGTCCTGCGAGAGCGGCACGATCAAGTTGGTCGAAACGTTGTCCGGATAAATATTCAGCATCAAATTCGGAAAAACCCAGAAATACAGTGCCTCCTGCGATCCCTTTCCCGGAGCGTAAAAGCGCTCCCCGGCGTCCTCCGCCTTCATCGCCCGGATCGGCGCAAACTGCTGCGAGTGATACCGGAAAGTATCCGTCCGGTATTGCGAGTAATCGATCTCGCGCATCAATCCCGGATGCGCGATGGGAATGTGGTAACCCTCCAGGTAGTTGTCGACGTAAATCTTCCAATTACAATCGATCACGTAGTCGCGCCGCTCAGCCAATTCGAGGCCGTCGAACTGAAATCCCTTCGCCTGCCCGGGAATCTCCCTGAGATAAGCAGCCAGCGGCTCCGTGTTCTGGTCAAAGTTGACGAAAATAAACTGCTCCCAGGTCTCCAGCCGCAGAGGCACCATGCCCATGGTGCTGCGGTCAAAAAACTCGACGCCATCAATATCCGGCGTGCCGATCAACCGCCCGTCCAAGGTATAAGTCCAGCCGTGGTACCCGCAGCGCAGCACGTTCATACACCCGCTGCCAGAAGCGATCGGTCCGGCGCGATGACGGCAGACATTGCTGAACGCGCGAAGCGTGCCCTGCTTGTCGCGAACCACCACGACCGGCTCGCCACCGAGGTCCGCGGTGAAAAAACTCTCCGGATCGGCAATCGTGCGCTTCGCGCCATTCACCTCGCCGCAAGCATGGCTGAGCGTCCCGACCAGTTGCCAGGTCCGGCGAAAAATTCGCGCTTTCTCAATTTCCAGGATCGCTGGATCAGTATAAAACCGCGACCCCAGCGTATGCGCGCATTCGATCTGCTCGCTTACATCCAAATGCAGTGGTTTGGTAATCATAAGAAGCCGTTCGTGTTGGACCCGTTGGGACGAGCTCTAGTCGGGCTTAGAACTTGCGGGTTTCCTGTCGCGACCAGCGCTCGATCACGACCTTGGACTCCGTGTAAAATTCCACCGCATCGCGGCCCTGCCCGTGCAGAATCCCAAAGAAGCTTTCCTTCCATCCGCTAAATGGGAAATAGGCCATCGGCGCGGCCACGCCGATATTGATCCCGATATTCCCCGCGGGCGCTTCGTAGCGGAAGCGCCGCGCGGCGGCTCCGCTGGTGGTAAACAGTGAGGCCTGATTGCCATATGGACTCCGCCGCAGAAACTCCATGGCCTCGTCCATGGACTCCGCGTGAACCAGGCTCAGAACCGGCCCGAAGATTTCCGTGTGGGCCAACTGGCTCGAAGACGGCAAGCCATCCAGAACCGTCGGCTTCAGGAAATGTCCAGATTCATGATTCGAGATCTTCGTGTTGCGGCCATCGAGGATTGGCTTGGCGCCTTCGCCGACACCCGTGGAAATCAGCGCTTCGATGCGCTGCTTACTTTCCCCCGTAATCACCGGACCCATTTGAATCCCGGCATCCAAACCATTGCCCACGCGAATCGCCGACGCTGCCTGTGCAATCGCGTCCCGGAAAGTCTTCTGCGCTTCTCCGATCGTGACGGCTACGGAAACGGCGAGGCACCGCTGCCCCGCGCAGCCAAACGCGCTGTCACTGATGATCTGCTTGGCCAGGTCCATATCCGCATCGGGCAAAACGATGACGTGATTTTTGGCGCCGCCCTGGCATTGCATGCGCTTTCCGCTCGCAGCCGAACGCACGTAAACATGTTTGGCCACCGGCGTCGAGCCGACAAAACTGATCGCCCGCACCTGCGGATGATCGCAAAGCGCATCGACCACCGTACGCCCGCCATTCACCAGATTGACGACACCTTTGGGCAGTCCGGTCTTCTCGATCAGCTCCACGGCCCGGCGCATCGTGAGCGGCACTCGCTCGGAAGGCTTCAGCACCAGCGTGTTGCCGCAGGCAATGGCGTACGGCAGGAACCAGAACGGAATCATCGCCGGAAAATTAAACGGCGTGATGGCGGCAACCACTCCGAGCGGCTGCCGGATCAAGGTTTCGTCCACTCCCGGAGTCACATCCTCCAGGTTGTAGCCCTGCATCATCATCGGAATGCCGCAGGCCACTTCCACGTTTTCGATGCCGCGGCGCAATTCCGCCTTGGCCTCTGCGAAGGTCTTCCCGTTTTCCTGGGTGGTCAGCCGCGCGATTTCGTCGACATGCTCTTCGAGCAGGTTCTTGAGCTTGAAAAGATATTGAATGCGCTCTCCCGGAGGAGTGCGGCGCCACGCGGGAAACGCATCGGCGGCCGCCTGCACTGCTCCGTCAACGTCCGCATTTGTGGAAAGAGGCGTGCGAGCCAGGACTTCGGCAGTCGCGGGATTCGTAACGTTGGCATATTCCGCCGTAGCGGAACGCCGCCACCCGCCATTCACATAATTCTGCAATTCCACCGCTGGAGTTGTTACCACACTGCCCATACCTTGCTCCTTGGCCCGCGAACTGGAAGTCGACGCGCACGGACTCGTCGCGGAAATCATTCCGCCGCAACAGCTTACCAAAGAAGTGTAAGCGTTGAACACGGCCGGCAGCTGTGGGCTCGGCCGCCGGACAGCGCGCTTAGCGCTTTACGGCAGCGAGCGCCTCATACGCGGCGCCAAGAAGCGGAGCAGATTCGTTCAACACCACCGACACCGGAATATTGGAGAGCAGACTCTCGAATTTCCACTTGTCCTTGAAAGCGCCAAAGAACTTTCCATCTTTGATTTTCTCGATGATCTTCACGGCAATGCCGCCCGCCACATAGACTCCGCCCAGAGCCAACACCTTCAGGGCCAGATTCCCCGCTTCCGCTCCGTAAATCGAAGTCCAAAGGTCCAGGGTTTCCACGCAGATGGGGCACGACTTCGCCAGGCCCTTGCTGGTAATTTCCGGAGCGGGATCGGAATCGGGGTCTTCGAAAGAGGCGTGTTTCACTTCGGGAGCTAGAAATTCATGAAGGGTGCGGAAGCCGCGTCCCGAAAGAATAAGTTCCCAACTCACTTGCGGATAGCGCCGCCGCATGAACCGCAGCAATTCGATCTGTTGTTCGGTGTGCGGCGCGAAGTCAGAGTGTCCTCCTTCCGAAGGCACGATACGATACCGCGCGCCGTCCCAGACCAAGATGGACTGGCCGAGACCCGTGCCCGCCGCCAGCAAAGCCCGCGTTCCTCCAGGCTCCGGCTTTCCGGCGTTCAGCACGCAGAATTCTTCCTGCGGCAGATGCTCGATGCTGTGGCCCGTGGCCCCCAGATCGTTCATGAGCACGATCTTCTGCACGTTCAGCTCTTTCTCAAGGATCTTGGCGTCGACAGTCCACGGAAGGTTGGTGGCGCGCACGTGATTGTCGATGACCGGCCCAGCCACCCCAAACCCCGCCGCCACAACACGGTCGGAAGAAATGTGCGGGGCGGCCTGGCGTGAGAATTCTCTTACGATCAAGTCGAAGTGCGCGAATTCCTTACTGGCAAATCGCTGTTTGAAGACGGTGGTGAGCTTGCCGTTCTTCTCCGTGAAGAGCGCCAGATTGCACTTCGTGCCGCCTACGTCTCCAGCAAGGATCACCTTTCCCCCTTCGTACTGATTGCGGTGCTGCGTGGCGCGATGGATGCCTGATGCCGATTTTAAGGATTGCACCAACTGCGGCCGTCGCGTTCCAGCAGAGCATCGGACTCGCGCGGGCCCCAGCTCCCCGACGCGTATTGGGGAATCGTGGCGGTCTTGGCGGCGCTCCAAACGTCGAGGATCGGATCGACGAGGGCCCAGGCGGCTTCGACGCTGTCGCCTCGATCGAACAAGGTGGCGTCGCCGCGCACGCAATCGGACAGCAGAGTGGCGTAGGCGCTGCGCGCGCCGTCGCCAAACGCCTCTTGATAGCTGAAATTCATGGTCACGTTGCCAATGTTCATCTCCGGACCGGGACGCTTGGCGCCGAAGGAAACGGAAATGCCCTCGTCGGGCTGAATATTCAGGATCAGGCGGTTCGCTTCGACGTCACGATGGCGAAACACGATGTGCGGAGCGCGCTTGAACTGAATCATGATCTCCGTGGAGCGCTTGGCCAAGCGTTTTCCAGTGCGGAGGTAAAACGGCACTCCCGCCCAGCGCCAGTTGTCGATCAACAGTTGGGCGGCGACGAAGGTTTCCGTGCGGGAGTGGGGATTGACGCCGTGCTCCGAACGGTAGCCGGGAACAGGCTTGCCGTCGTTGGTCCCGGCTGAATATTGTCCACGAACCACGGATTGCGCCACCATTCCCAGATCGAACGGGCGGATGGATTGCAAAACCTTGAGCTTTTCATTGCGAACCGAAGTGGCGTCAAACGACGCCGGAGGCTCGACGGCCATGAGCGAAGTAAGCTGCAGGACGTGGCTCTGAATCATGTCGCGCAGCGCGCCAGCGGTTTCATAGAAGCCTCCGCGGCGTTCCACACCGAGCGTTTCGCCCGCGGTGATCTGCACGTGATCGACGTAGTTGCGGTTCCACAGGGGCTCGAAAATTCCGTTACCGAAGCGCAGGACCAGGAGATTTTGCACGGTATCTTTGCCGAGGTAGTGGTCGATGCGGTAGACCTGGGACTCTTCAAAAACTCTCAGGACGATCTGATTCAGTTCTTTGGCGGAGGCCAGGTCACGGCCGAATGGCTTTTCGATGATGATACGCACCCAGGAATCCGGTGAGCTTGGACGCGCAAGCCCGGCCTTTCCAAGCTGCTCCACAATGTGGTTGTACACCTCGGGCGGCGTGGAAAGATAGAACAGCCGGTTTCCGGCGAGATTCTTTTCCGATTCGATCTCCGCCAAACGCTTGGCGAGCTTCGCGAAGTCGTCGGCATTGCCGTATTCGCCAGCTTGGTAATGGAGGTTGGAAGCAAACTCGTCCCACTTCTTGGGTTCGATCGGCCCAACCTCGGAGATGCTCTTGGCGGCCTCGCCGGACGCGGCTCGGAAAGTTTCGTCGGTCATCGGGGTGCGTGAGAAACCCACGATAGCGTAGCGCGGACCGAGTGAACCATGGCTGGCCAGATCGAACATGGCGGGAATGACTTTGCGCTTGGCCAGGTCGCCGGACGCTCCGAATAGCACAACAGTACACGGTTCAGTCACGGTTGCGGCTCCCGAACGGTTTGTATCCACGGCCGTCTCCCTCGCATCGGTTGCACTTCCTCGGCGCACTATGGGCAGCGCTGGACACTATACCTTAACGTCGTACTTTTGCAGATCAGAGCGCAGTTGCAGTGCGTTCTGGTAATGGATAACGTTCATGCCCAGGCGCCGCGGGCTTTCCAGATTCAAGGGCCGGTCATCGATGAACACGCACTGCTCCGCGGGACGCTGGGTAACTTCCAGGGCGACGCGGAAAATCATCTCCTCCGGCTTGCGCGAACGCACGTAACAAGAGCTAAAGAAAACCAGGAAATCTCGCCGCAAGTTAAAGGCCTCAATGCGGTATTGGTTGAGCTCCAAGGGCTCGTTGTTGATCGCACCGATGAAATATTCCTGCGTGCTGGCGGCGGACTCCAGGATGGCGCGCGATTCTGGAAACTCTTTGGATTGAGCGAACATGAAAGCCGTGAACTCTTCGCGCGTAAACGAACGCGGCCGGTAAAACAAGGTCCGGTCGAGATACTCATCCAGGCTGATATGTCCGGAGTCGAAAGCGGGAAAAGACAGTTCGTGACGGTCCTGAAACTCCTCCCAGTCCAACTGGAAGACCGTGGCCGCCTCGCGGCGCGACACCCGATCCCAACCATTGGTCAGAATAACTCCGCCGATATCCCAGAATAAAGTCGTGATTTTAGGCAAGCGCGCAGACCCTCCGCCGGTGCGGCCTTCGCCCGACCCGCCATTCTAACCCGCAAGGGTGCGCGATATCCGCTACTTTACGACTCGGGATTTCCTTAGAGCTTGCTGACGATTCGCCCAAACTGGGCCAATCCATGTTCTGTACCTTGCGTGAGATGCAAGCGAACGGCAAGCTTCTTGCGGCTGGCAAGCGACTCGAAATCACCCAGCGCCAAACACAATTGCAACTGCCCAAAAGAGTAGCCTGCTCCCGGAATAGCGATATCCTGGTCCGGTTCGCCCGTGAGCATCAAAAAGAGCCCTTTGGACGGCCCTCCTTTATACATCTGTCCGAAATAGTGAAGATAGCGGGGACCAGAGCTGAGTAGAACCGGTATTCCCAGCTTAGAGGCGAGTTGTTCGCGCAAAAGTCGCAGGTTTTTTTCTTGTGCCTGAGTGTGGCCCACAAATGCAAGTATGGCCAGGTACCCGTCGGGATTCCTAAGCGCAAAGAAGGTGCGGAGAGCATCGGCCAAGCTAAGTGTGGAAATTTCCTGGCGGGTCGGACCCTCGGCATATAATTCCAGCCCGGCCTCCTGAACTCTCACCGGCTTGGCGGGCAGCCCGCGCCCCGCGACCAAGTCTTCCAGAAGCGCCTCCGTTTTCTGCCGGCTCTCGGCCACGTCTGGCTCCGTAAATGGATTGACATCGAGAAGCGCGCACGCCAGAGCAGTGGCGAGTTCCCATTTGAACAATATGGCGCCCAACTCTTCCGGGCCGCCGAGCTCGACAAGAACCGTCGGCACATTGGCCCGCTGCAGGCATTGTGCCGCTTCTCTGACGGCCTCGTCATCGTCACCCCGCATGGTCCAGATCGCCGCAATCCAGCCACACGGTGAGATTCGAAAAGCGTCCCGGGCGTTGTCGCAAATAGGAATCAGGCCCTGTCCGCCCTTGCCCATACTGACGCCGACAAGCTGAGCGATGCGGTACATCAATGATGTAAGGGTTTTCGAGCTGAAGAGGAGAAACTTATTGTGGCCCTCGATGGCACCCGCGGCCAGGAAGGCGGCTAGCGCCAACGCGGGATTAGCCTCCGGCGGCGTCGGGGGACGGCACAAATCACGCATGGCCGCCGCACGGCTCAGCAAACCGGCTGGATCGAGGCGGCAAAGCGCCGTGAGGAGCAGTCCGAAATGAATCAGGCCGGAGTAGCGTCCCTTGATGCCCGGAGGGTCGAAAGAGGTTTCGCGGAATTGATAGGCACTGGCAAGCTCCGCGAGATAAGAACCCTTCTCGGTTACAGCGATAAAGTGATGCCCCGGAGAATGGATGCCCTCGGCCTTTAACCGTTGCAGAAAATAAAGCAGCAGGGCCTGAGTCTCGATATGTTTCCCGGACTTGTTAGCAAAGACAAAGATCGTGCGCTGAAAGTCCAGATCTTTTTCGACCTCGCGGACTTTGTCGGGATCCATGCTGTCCAGGAGGAAAATCCGCTTGCCGCGTTTTTCGACGGAAATATTCAAGACGGTTTCAGCGGCCAAGTTGGAATCGCCCATGCCGACGAAAATCAGGGTATCGAAACCCTCCGCCTCGGCGGCCGCGGTGAACTCGGCGACATGGGCCATCTGCGCGCCGATGCGGTCCGGCAAGTCCAGCCACCCCAGATTTTCGTTCTTAGTTTTGTTCTTGTTTTCATCCGCGGGCCACAGGGAAGTATCTTTGGCCCAGAGGCGGCGAATCGCCTCTGCCGCGACCAGATTTTGGAATTCCCGGCGATACGCCGTCTGAAGCGACCCCGGATTCAGGGTCTGAACCGGCAGCTTCACGAAGCCTCCCCGTACTGGGCTTCGCGATAATCTTACGCTCCAGTAATGGCTAACGCCAGCGTACCGCGGACGTTTAACCAGTCATGGGGAGGTACAGACTTTGGCGTCGCCTGCGGGACCCACGAGTGCTCGCGGAGCGCTAGGATTTTCCGTGGGCTTGGGGTATCGTCGAAAAGAAGCACGGCGAGGAGGCCAGCATGGCCAATGAATCTTGCGGTCCAACACCAACGGCGAATGAGCCGGTGAAGCCGGGCGCGCGCATGGTTCACTGCGTGAAATTCGGACGGGAAATGCCAGGGCTGGATCGCATTCCATGGAAGGGCGAACTCGGCAAGCGCGTGTATGAGAGCGTTTCGAAAGACGCGTGGAAGCTGTGGATCGAGCACTCCAAAATGGTCATGAACGAGTATCGCTTGAATCCGCTGGATCCTAATTCGCAGAAAATCATGGAAGAGCAGATGGAGCAGTTTTTCTTTGGGGCGGGATCGAAGCTTCCGGAAGGATACGTGGCACCCAAGGCTAAGGGCTAGTGTCCCTGTCCGACGATCCGCCGAGTCGCGGGATGTTCTACGGCTAGGCGCCCGGTCAACGTAAACTTCAGTTTCGAATGGGCCAGCCGCAGAGCGTTCTCTACTTCCTCCGCAGTGCTCGCTCTGGCAAATAAAAATCCGAGGTAGCTCGATCCCTCCGGCCACGCGGCCACGTAGTCATGAAGGCGCGCCGTGATTTCTAATTGGGATACGCCCGGAATTGCCCGCGCGTCGTCTTCCCCCTCAACCTTTTCCAGCATTCCGCTCTGCGGCACCGGGATCATCATTACTCCCGACGCTGAGGCCTCTCGAGGCCAATCGCTGCCCGGAAGATTGAGGGCGTGGCGGAGGAGCAACTCTTCCAAGCCAATCGGCTCGGCGTTTTTCTCTGGCTCTGGGTAAAGACGAAGCGCGCGGGCGCAGAGGCCGCCGATGGGTCTGGGTGCGACCTCTAACGGCCACACGCCTCGATCCTTGATGCGAAACTCTGCGTGGATTGGGCCGTGCGTTAGGCCGAGAGCGCGCACGGCGTCCACGGCGGCGCGTTCGATGTCGCGCTGTTGTGATTGCGTCAGGCGGGAAGGCGTGATGTAGATGGTTTCTTCGAAAAACGGGCCTTCCAGCGAATCGGGCTTGTCAAAAATGGCCAGGACGCGAAGTGCTCCGTCGGTCAGCAGACCCTCTACCGCCAATTCCCTTCCCGGGAGGTAACCTTCGACGATCATTTGGTCTAGGTGTGCATCGCGACTTGCTAGAATTTCTGGAGACTCCAGGAGCCGGCGAATTCTTGCGGCGGCGGCGAGAAATTCTTCTCGATTGTTGGCGCGTATCACTCCCTGGCTGGCCGAAAGTGACATCGGTTTCAATACGCAGGGATAGGAAATGCCGAGGAGCGCCGGCTCGGGCAGCGGCTGCAAAGAGACAACTCGAAACCAGGGCACGGGCAGACCTGCGTCGCGAAAAACCTCGCGCGTGCGCAGCTTGCTGCGGCAGGCCTCCACGGCGGCCGGGTGATTGTGCGGCAGCCCGAGGCCCCGCGCGACATATGCCGCCGCGACGGCGGGCCTGTCACCCAGAGCGACGATCCCATCGACACTCTCGCCGCCGCGGACCGCTTCCAAAACCGCGTACGCCGCGACTTCTGGAGATTCGAAATGCACGGGAATCGCGCGATCGCCCCAGGGGTCATCGAGCTGATGACACCGGTCCGTGACAAATCGCAAATCGACGCCCAGTTTCTCAGCCGCTTCGTCGAAACTGCGCGTCTGGTAGCCCAGCTTGCTGGCGAAAAGCAGAAGCCGTCTGCTTTGTGTGCCCATTCGAAGAAACCTTAAGAAGAATCGCTGCTCGTCCGCCTAGACAAAACCGTCGGCAGTGACCACCGGTTCGCTCACTTTTTTGGCGACGCTCCCGATCGAAACCAATTGATCCTGCGTTGGTTCGGCGCAGCAATACCACGGCTCGCTTAGGAACGGCACCGGCACGTGGGAGGTTTTCCCCACATGCAGTCCTGGAGCAGGGACATCGGCGATTTCGTGCGCGGCCAGCCAAATTCGTTCGAACGCAGCCGACCGCGTCTCTTTCCTGCGATCGCTCTCGGCCGCGAGGGACTGGACCACCTCACTTAATTGGTCCAGCCGGGGATCCACATTCCGCCAAGGATAGACCAGCGACTTGGCATCGAATGGCTCAACCATGCGCCGTACTTCTTCTAATTCCAGCAGCCGCGAGCCTTCGGGAATGAGAAGCCGAATGCCTAGCTGGATCGGCGCGACGTTCTCGACAAGGTCTTCCGCCGCCAGGACGTGCAGCAGATCCAAATATCCTTCCATCGTGGTCCACGGCGTGAGCGGCACGAAGGTCGGATGCAGGGTCATCCCGAGGGAGTGGAAGGTGCGCGCGACATGGAGAAAGTCCTCGCGCGTGTGACCCTTGTCGAGAAGTTCGAGAATCTTGTCGTCGACGGATTCCACCGCACTGATCACAAACAAGCAGCCGGTATCGCGGAGCCGCGGCACATGCTCTTGGTACTTGCGGAGATGTTCGATCTTGATGGTCACATCGTAGGTGACGCGCGGGAACTCTCGGTGGAACGCCTCGACCAGCGCCATCGCGTGGCGAATGCCGTTGAAAAAGTCTGGGTCGCCAAAGGAAATATGCTGCGCTCCGGCGGCCACTTGCCGGTGAATGTCCTCCAGCACAACTTCGCGGCTCACAATACGGAAAACACCTTTGTAAACAGGGACGATGGGGCAGTGGCGGCAGAGATGTTTGCAGCCGCGGCTCGCTTCCGTGGAACCGACGACACGGTAGCCATCGCCGGGAATCACTAGGTGTGCGTATTTCTCCAGCGCGGGCAGGCCTGCGCGGTCCGGCACTTCGAACTGCAATCGCTCGAGCGACACGAGGGGTTCGAGTTGCGCGCGGTTAGCGTCATCGCCCCCGGCGCCAAGACGTTCTGCCAGATCGACCAATCCCTTTTCAAATTCGCCCCCGAGAAGAGTGGAGACGCCCAGCGTTCGCAAATATTCGGCATTCATCGGCGCATAGAGGCCATAACAACAGAGATGCGCGCCGGGATTTTGCTGCCGCAGCGAAGGAATAAGCTGGGTCGCAAGCCGCGTAGCTGTATGCATCGGCACGTAAATGGCAATCAAAGCCGCGTCGCGAACGGCAGGTTCATCGAGAGACTGCCTCGTGAGATCGAAGCACGTCACGGCGTGGCCGCGCTTGCGCAGCCATGCAGCCGGCGAAACCAACCCGAAGGGCTGCCGCCCCAGTTCGTACGTCGAGATCAGAACGATATTCATTCGTCAGCTACCAGTATAGCCGCCCGGCGCTCGATTCTGTTTTCGGTTATCATGGAAGTCTGCTTCTGCTGTATCCAGCGAAAGGACGTCAGAATGGCCATTTCCGCAGGCAATTCCTTCGGTACGCGCGACAAGCTCAACGTCGGCGCCCAAACGTTTGATATACACCGCCTCGAACCGCTCGAAAAGCAGGGCGTCAGCAATCTCGTTAAGCTACCGTTTTCCCTGCGTATTTTGCTTGAAAATCTTTTGCGCTGCGAAGACAACCGCTTCGTTCACGCCGCGGACATTCGCACGCTGGCGGGCTGGACTCCGGGCACGCCGCAAAAGGAAATCGCCTTCATGCCTGCGCGCGTGCTGCTCCAAGACTTCACCGGCGTGCCTGCCGTCGTCGATTTCGCCACCATGCGCGAAGCCATGAAGCGCATGGGCGGCAATCCCACGCGCATCAATCCGATGTTCCCCGCCGAGCTGGTCATCGACCATTCCGTGCAGGTCGACAACTTCGGCAGCGCCAACGCCTTCGGCCTAAACGCCGAACTGGAGTTTCAACGCAACGTTGAACGCTACGCGTTTTTGCGCTGGGGGCAGACCGCGTTCCAAAATTTCAAAGTGGTGCCGCCGGACACCGGCATCTGCCATCAGGTCAACCTCGAATATCTCGCGCGCGTTGTGTGCGTCATGCCTTCGGGCAATCGCTTCGAGGCGTATCCCGATTCCGTGGTCGGCACCGATTCGCATACGACTATGGTCAATGCGCTAGGCGTCTTTGGCTGGGGCGTCGGCGGCATCGAAGCCGAGGCCGCCATGTTGGGCCAACCTTCCTCGATGCTGATTCCGGAGGTAGTGGGTTTCCGTTTGCACGGCAAGCTCGGCGAAGGCGCCACGGCCACGGACCTCGTTCTCACCGTCACCGAAATGCTGCGCAAAAAAGGCGTCGTCGGCAAATTTGTGGAATTCTACGGCACCGGCCTTTCCAGCTTGAGCGTTCCCGACCGCGCCACCATCGCCAACATGGCACCTGAATATGGCGCAACCATGGGCTTCTTCCCGGTCGACTCCGAAACTCTCGCGTATCTCAGCTTCACCGGCCGCCCCCACGAACAGATCGCGCTGGTGGAAGCTTATTGCAAAGAGCAGATGCTTTTCCGCACCGACAGCACGCCGGAGCCGGCTTTCAGCGACAAGCTGGAACTCGATCTCTCCACCGTGGAGTCCACCGTCGCGGGCCCCAAGCGCCCGCAAGATCGCGTGCCGCTGCGCCAAGCGAAGTCTTCGTTCACGAAAGTTGTCGAAGGCCAGCCGGACAAACACGTTCAAGTTCGCAACAACGGCGATTCTTTCGATCTTTCCAGCGGTGCCGTAGTCATCGCCGCCATCACCAGCTGCACCAACACGTCGAATCCTTCGCTGATGCTCGGCGCGGGCCTGCTGGCGAAAAAAGCGGTCGAGCGCGGCCTGCAAATCAAGCCGTGGGTAAAAACCAGTCTCGCTCCGGGATCGAAGGTCGTGACGGACTATCTCGCCGCTTCCGGCCTGAACGTGTATCTCGACAAACTGAAATTCAATCTGGTCGGCTACGGCTGCACGACCTGCATCGGCAACAGCGGGCCGCTGCCCGAAGCCATTGGCGCGGCGATTAAAGACAACAACCTTGTAGCCGTGGCGGTCCTCAGCGGCAATCGCAATTTTGAAGGGCGCATTCATCCGCTGGTCCGTGCGAATTATCTAGCCTCGCCGCCGCTCGTCGTGGCGTACGCCCTCGCCGGCCGCATGGACCTCGACCTCACCACCGAAGCGCTCGGCACGGACAAGGCGGGCAAGCCCGTGTTCCTGCGCGATATCTGGCCGACGCCGCAGGAAATTGAATCCACCGTGCGCGCCTCGGTCACCACCAGCATGTACCTGAAACAATACGGCGAAGTGTACGAAGGCGACGCGCATTGGAAGTCCATGAAGGTCCCCGAAGGCGCCCTCTATCAGTGGGACCCCAAATCGACCTACATCAAGTTGCCGCCGTATTTCGAAAACATGCCCAAGACGCCGCTGCCGATGGCAGACATCCACAGCGCCCGCGTTCTCGCGATTCTCGGCGATAGCGTAACCACGGATCACATCTCCCCGGCAGGCTCGATTCCCGCGGATTCTCCCGCCGGAAAGTACCTGATCGCCAACGGCGTGAAGGCCCATGAATTCAACTCCTACGGCGCTCGCCGCGGAAATCACGAAGTCATGGTGCGCGGAACATTTGCGAATATCCGGCTGCGCAATCAGCTCGCTCCGGGGACCGAAGGCGGCTGGACGCTCTATCTCCCCGGCAACGAAAAAATGACCATCTACGACGCTGCCGTGAAATACCGTGAAGCAGGCGTGCCGCTGGTCGTCCTTGCCGGCAAGGAATATGGATCCGGTTCTTCCCGCGATTGGGCCGCCAAAGGAACCCGCTTGCTGGGCGTCCGCGCCGTGATCGCGGAAAGTTACGAGCGCATCCACCGCAGCAACCTGATCGGCATGGGCGTTCTCCCGTTGCAGTTCCAGCCGGGAGAAAACCGCGAGTCGCTGGGATTGACGGGTCAAGAGGTCTTCACGATCGAAGGTGTCGCGTCGCTCGCCCCCGGAAAGACGATCACCGTTCGCGCCAAGACCGGCGACGGGAAAGAAAAACAGTTCGAAGCCCTCGCGCGCATCGATACGCCCGAAGAGGTCTCCTACTACCACCACGGCGGCATTCTCCAGTACGTCCTTCGCCAAATGTTGTAAGCTTTGCCGGCGAAGGAACGCCCGTCAAATGATCAAGCAATATCTCTGCGTGTTGTTGCTCGTTTTTTCTTCTGCCGCCTGCGGATTCGCCCAAGAAACACCCGCCCAAGTCACGGCGATTCGCGCCGGAAAACTGATCGACGTTAACGCCGGCCGCGTTCTCGCCAATCAAGTCATTCTCATTCGGGACGGGAAAATCGAATCCATCGGCAGCGACGTCACTATTCCGTCCGGTGCGAACACCATCGATCTCTCGAAAATGACCGTCCTGCCCGGGCTGATCGACTGCCACACCCACCTCGCCGACGGCAGTCAGGAAGCCAACATTGATCCTACCTATCAACTCACGCGATCGGCATCGCAGGTGGTTCTGGAATCCGTGCCGAACGCCAAGGTCTTTTTGGAAGAAGGCTTCACCACCGTGCGCGATGTCGGAGTCTACCGCGCGCTGAATGACGTTGCCTTGCGCGACGCCATCAACAAGGGATACATCTCCGGACCCCGCATGTTTGTGGCCGGGGCCTACATCACCATCAGCGGCGGCGCAGGCGCCATGACCGGCTTCGCGCCCGACATCGTGCTTCCGTGGGACCTGCGCTACGGCGAAGCCAACAGTCCTTGGGAGGTTCGCCAGAAGGTCCGGCAGCTGGCGCACGACGGCGCCGACCACATCAAGGTGCTCTCCACCGGCGCGGTGCTGACGCACGGCAGCAATCCCAAGTCGATCGAATTCACCCCCGAAGAGTTGCAAGCCGCGGTCGAGGAAGCCAAGAATTTCGGCCTTCGCGTGGAAGCGCACGCGCACGCTGCGGAAGGAATCAAGAATGCCATTCGGGCGGGTGTGGCTTCCGTCGAACACGCCACGCTGATCGACGACGAAGGCATCGCCCTCGCCAAGCAACACGGCACCTATCTCGACATGGACATTTACGACGAGGAGTGCATCCAGGAGCAAGGCAAAAACGGCGGCAGGCCCGCCGATTTTCTGGAACACGACCGCGACCTGGGTGAAACGCACCGGCGCAACTTCACCAAGGCCTTGCGCGCTGGAGTCAAGCTATCGTTCGGCACCGACGCAGGCGTCTGCCCGTACGACCGCAGCGTGCGGCAGTTCGCGTTCATGGTCAAGTACGGCATGACGCCAATGCAAGCGATTCAGTCGGCCACCAGCAGCGCCGCGGATTTACTGGGCAAATCGGAGATTCTCGGTTCACTGCAGCCCGGGAAGTTTGCGGACATCATCGCGGTGAGCGGCGATCCGCTTTCGGACATTCGCCTGCTGGAGCATGTGAGCTTCGTAATGAAGGAAGGCAAAATCTACAAGCAGTAGCGATTTGGAGTGCGGGAGCTCGGTCCCGCTTTTCCCAAGTCCACACGGGCGCGGCGTCGGCGACCGGCTTGCTGATTCTTAGGCGGCTGAAGGCGGCGCCAAGCCGCCGCACTCCATATTAGCTAAGATTGTGGCGGCCTCCGTCTAAGCCATTCTCGCAAAGAAGGCAGCGGATCAAATGAGAGTCGCAATCGTATCGGATATTCACGGCAATCGACGCGCCTTCCAAGCAGTTCTCGCCGACCTGCGGCAAGTTGCGCCGGACCTCGTTCTCCATGGCGGCGATTTGGCTTACGGCGGAGCGCAACCAGCGGACATCGTCGATCAGGTACGCTCGCTCGGGTGGCCCGGGGTCCGAGGGAATACCGATGAGATGCTTTGGTCCCCGCAGAGCCTGGCGGACTTTTTCACCATACAGCCGAAGCTCGCGCCACTTCTTTCCATACTCCAAGAGTTGATTCCTCCGGCGCTGGCAAGTATCGGTGAAGAACGCTTGCGATGGCTGGAAGGACTTCCTGATCAGCATTCGGGGGAAGGTTTTAGCCTGGTTCATGCCAGCCCCAGCGATCTCTGGCGGGCACCCATGCCCAACGCCGGCGATGAAGAATTACAAAGTACGTACTCATCTCTTGGCGCTCGGATTGTGGTTTACGGACATATTCATCGTCCGTACGTACGGCGGCTCCCAGGCATGACCGTGGCGAATACCGGCAGCGTCAGCCAATCCTATGACGGAGACACCCGCGCGTCGCCGGTCAATACTGTCCCCCCGACTAGACAAAATCGGTTCTATTCGATTCAGTTTTGACAATTGGCGAAAATTCTTGTAAGACGGATACAATGGTTCGGCTGCCATGGACCTTCCCGAACTCTGGGCTTTGATAGAAGCGGACCTTGCACGGGCACGGAGCACGTTGCCAGATGGTGCCATGGGCCACAAAGCTATCCGCGGATACCAGGAGTTTCTCCAGCACAATGAGTTCGAGTTGGCCTGCGACATGCTGTCGGCATATGCCGAAAACCATCCAGTCAGTAGAAACTTTTGGCTTGCGCTTCGCGATGCCGCCACAAAAATGCAGCTGCCGGATCGGGCAAGCCGATACCAAGCATATGCAGGGAGCCCCTAAAAGAGGACCTGCTGCGGATTTCAAACGACCCAAAATTGTCTTTGAGCAACTGTGGAAAGCCCTACGACCGCGGCGGTACGACTTCCGCGTGCGACTGACTCCATTCTAAGCCCGCAATCCCCGATTAGCTGCGGCCTTCGCGTTTTTGCGCGACTACTAGGCCGCGGGGCGTCGATAACAACAACACGGACAGCAAACCTTCTCGTTCTAGCTTCAAGGCTGCTTCACGAACTGTTTTCATTGCGGAGCTGGCGTCGTGCATCAGGATCAGGCCGTAAGGATTCACTTGTGAGAGAAAATGGCGGACTTCCTGCTCGCGGATGGGTGCGTCGCTGTCGCAGAAGAGCAGATCGATGCGGCGATCGACTTTCATTTCCAGGCTGGATTCATTGCGCGCTTCGATCCATTCGGTGAGTCCTGAGGAATCGAAGCGTTTCTTGGCGGCGGCAAAAACCTTGGCATCGTACTCGCAGGTGATCACGCGGCCAAAACCATTCGCTTTCAGGCCTTCGGCGATGCGCAGGGTGCTCAAACCGGAAAACGTGCCGGTTTCAACCACCAGTTCAGGCTTGATGGTGATCACCAGTGATTTGAGAAAATCGAGAACTTCTACTTCCGCGGTCATGGAATCGTACATGTGCCAGCGCTCCGGGTGTGGGCATTCCGGCGTTGGCTTGTGATATTCCTGCTGCAACACGTCGCCGCGCGCCGCGATGTGTTCTACGATGCGGTGCTCTTTCTTAAGCGCGTGAAATTGCCTTTTAAGACGCCAAAGTAACACCGCGCCAACCACGACCGACAATACACTGGCAGCTTGCGCGTTAGACAAGCCGAAAAACGAACGCGGATTGATGCGAATGATTTCGACGAGAAAGCGCGCGACGCCGGTAAGAATCAGATAATTGCAGAAGATTTCGCCTTTGGCCTTGGGTCCGCGCACCGCTTTAGTGCCCATGTGCCACAAGAACGCTGCAATCGCCAACCAAACGAAAAATTCGTAGAGCGGAGTGGGATGAACGCGATCGGTGGTCGGCACAACGCCGTTCGGGAAGCTCATGCCCCAGGGAAGCGAGGTGGGCCTGCCGTAATCGCCGTCCCCGGACAGCAGACACCCGATGCGGCCGATGGCGTAACCCACACACGCCGCCGGCGAGCAGATATCCAGAAACTCGAGAACAGGAATCTTCGAGCGCCGCGCCAGGAAGACCAACGCCACGAAGCCGCCGAGAAAACCCCCAAACCACGCGAAACCAAAGCGGCTTAACAGCAGCGGCCAGGGATCGGCGAAGAATTCGCCAGGGCTCTCGAGCACATGATAAAGCCGCGCACCAAACAAGCCGGCGATCCCCGCGATGCCGATGATCAGAAACCCTTCGTCTTTTTGACTCTTATAACCGTCAATGCGCTCGAGTTGCCCCCGGCGACGGTCGAAATCCGCCTGCAATACATAAGCGGAGACGAGCAAAGCCGTGGCGACCATCAGGCCAAAAGTAGGAATCGTCAGCGGACCAAGATGTAAAAATGGAATCATGAAGGGAGTGGCGTACCCAAGAAAGTATACACGAGGGGACGCGGAAGCCTGGTCATGAGCGCGTGCGGAAGAGGAAACCGATGGCGAGCCAAACGCCGAGGGCCAACCATTCCCAGCCGGAAAAATGCCCCGGGAAAATAGGGAGGAACTTCATCAATGCAAGGACCAGAGAGGCCAAAGCGCCGAGGGTGGCGATGACCCGAAGGCGCAGACGAGGCTCGATGAGCCAGAACGACACGCAAGCGGCCAGCCAGCCGAAGGCCGAGGCGGCGGAGGCCACCTCGGTAACGGGGACCAGGGCGGCGTCACCGAGGAACAACGCCACTGCAGTACCGACGGCGACGACCAGTACGGCGATGTTAGGCGTATGAAAACGCGGGTGAATGCGGCTAAGTTGCGGCGGGACCGAACCGTTTCGGCTGTAGGCGTAGAGCAATCGCGTGGAGGCCACGAAGTTGCCGTTGAAGCACTGGAACAGGCCGAACATCGCTATCGTCAGGATCAGATCCACAGGCCAGCGCGCGCCGAGGGCTTGCTCGAAGGCGATGGCGGTAGCGAAGCGCTGGCCGAGGAGGCCCTGCCACGGGACAATGTAGGCGACCGAAGCAATAGAGAGCGCATAAAAAAATGCGCCGACTCCCAGCGCCAGGGCGATGGCGCTCATGTAGCTTCTGGGGTGTAAGTCCGCGCTGGCCTCCTCCGCGTATTTGGGGACGGACTCGAAACCGGTAAGGAAGAAGGGCACGATCTGCAGCGTGAGCAGGATGGAGGCGAAGGGAGCGGCGCGAAACGCGGGATGAAAGTTGGCGGGAGCGCCGTGGAAGGCGCTAATACCAGCGACGACCACAAACAAGAGCAGGACCAGCGAAGTCATGGTTCTCTGAAAATTAGCGCTCAGCCGGATGCCGCGGTAGTTGACACTGGCGAGAAACACAGTCAGCGCGATGCCCAGCAGGAGACGCGGCAAGAAAACCGGTTGGCCGGCGACGCGATAGAGCTCTACGGAATCGAGTCCAGGGAAAATGTAGGCCGCAATCTTGCCCAGAGCGATGGCTTCCCAAGGGCAAACGGCGAAATAGGCGAGCAGCATCACCCAGCCGGTGACGTAACTGACGATCGGCGGGAAGACCTGCGCGGTGTAGGCGGCTTCGCCGGCGGCGTCCGGCAGGCGCTTGACCCACTGGCCGTAAACGTAGCCGACTGGAAGCAAAATAACCGCGCCCAGTGCAAAAGCCAGGATGGCGCCGAGCGGGCCGCCGCGGCCGAGCCAGTCGTCCATCAGGACCAGCCAGCCGGTGCCGATCATGGTGCCGAAGGCCAGCGCGAAGTAATCGTGGAGCTTGAGTTTGTGCGCGAGGGCGGGCATCTAGAAGACGCAGAGCAGCTCGAAGAGAAGATTAGCAGCGAGGAGTGAGGTCAGTTCGCCGTTGTCGTAGGGCGGGGAGACTTCGACGAGGTCGGCGCCGACCACGTTGAGACCACGGAGGGCGCGAACGAGTGCGAGAATCTGCGCACTGCTGAGGCCTCCGACTTGGGGCGTGCCAGTGCCGGGAGCGAACGCGGGATCGACGGCGTCGATGTCCAGCGTGATGTAGACCGGCTTGCCGCGAAATGTCTTCAGATGACGCTGCACCGGAGCCATGCCCTTGGCGTGAAATTCCTCGGCGGTGACCATGCGCACTTTGTGGGCGTGCGCGAAGTCGAAATCGTCTTCGGCGTAGACCTGGCCACGCAGGCCAACTTGCAGGACACCGCCATCCTGCAGCAGGCCTTCCTCGAAGGCGCGGCGGAACGGCGTGCCGTGGGAATACTTGCTGCCGAAATATTCGTCCCAAAGATCGTTGTGGGCGTCGAATTGGATCAGGCTGACGGGGCCGTGCTTTTTGGCGACGGCGCGCAGGATCGGCAGGCTAATGGAGTGATCTCCGCCGACGCACAAGCAGCGTGCCCCGGCGTCTAGAACCGGAGTGATTCCTTGTTCGATGCGGCGAAAGGTGTCTTCGATGGAGAGCGGATTGACCGGGAGATCGCCGTAATCGGCGACTCGGAACTTGGCGAAAGGGTTCAACTTCAGAATCGGATTCCAGGGCCGAATGATCGCGGATTGCGCGCGCACGTGGCGCGGCCCGAAACGCGGACCGGGACGATAGGTGGTGCCGCCGTCAAAGGGCACGCCGATCAGGGCGATTTCCAGTTCTTCGGGCTGGGTGATGTGCGGAAGACGCAGGAACGTAGAGATGCCCGTGAAGCGGGCATTCGTGAGCGCGTCCGTAGGCTGCGGGTGGGGCAAATGAAAGGAGCGGCGGGGCTTAGGCATGGGGCAGGCATCTTAGTTTCCGCAAGCAACGAAGTCAACGCGCGCGAACGGGTGGAAGCGCGCAGGAGCGGGCACACGGCGGCGTTCACGGTGCGTTCATTCGAGAGTAACAAGAGCGGCGTATTCCTAAGTGCAGGGACGCGGATGCTTTCGACTTTTCGACGGCGCATCAAGCGTGAAGTAAACGGTGTTTCGTACCGAATCCAAGCAGGGGCCTAGATGAACGCCTTACGAGTGCTGATTTGTGCCTGCCTCTTGTTAGCGTTCGGTGGCATCTCGACTTTTGCGCAGGCCGGCGGCGGACCGGCCGCGGCGGACCAGCCGGAGGCGGGCTGTTTTCGCGGCGCCGAGGGCAGCCTAGTTCCCGAGCCAGAGGATTTGCGGAGCCGGAATGGCGTATTGGAGGTGGAATTGGCGTTTCGGAGCTACAAAGATGCCAACGGGCAGATGCGGTACTGCTACGTTGCCGAAGATGGCGGCCAGGCGCCGAACTTGCGGCTGCAACCTGGGGATACCCTGATTTTGCGGCTGAAAAACCAAGCGTCCGGCCCGCAACGAGCCGCGCATCCAGGCATGGGCGGGTCCGCCTCTCCGGCCGGACCGAAAGCTACCAGGGATGCGCACGGCCAAGGCGGGCGGGACGCGTGTGCGGGCGGTCCGATGATCGCCTCAGCGACGAACCTGCACTTCCACGGGCTGCTGATACCTTCTACTTGTCACCAGGACGAAACGCTGAAGACCATGATTGAGCCTTCGGATGCGCCGTTTGAATACCGCTTTAAGATACCGGCAAACCAGCCGCCCGGGTTGTACTGGTATCACCCGCACGTGCATGGGATCAGCAAGACCCAGATTCTTGGCGGGGCTTCGGGCGCTCTGATCGTCGAGGGAATCGAACGGGTGAACCGGCAATTGGCGGGGCTGCCGGAGCGCGTTTTGGTCGTTCGCGACCAGGATTTGCTGAATCCCAATGCCGCGCCGCCGAAATCGATCTATCCCGAATCGATTCAGCGACTTGACGCCGAGGGAGACCTTCTCAACACCGGCACGGGTACAGGAAGACCGGCCAAGGATCTGTCCATCAACTTTGTTAACGTTCCTTATCCCAATTACCCTCCGGCAATGATCCGCATGAAGCCGTCAGAGCGGCAGTTGTGGCGGGTGCTGAACGCTTCCGCGATCACCTATCTGAACTTGCAGTTGCTGTTCGACAGCGCGCCGCAGCCAATGGAGGTGGTCGCGCTGGACGGCGCCCCGCTCGGCGAGAACGGAATTCCGGGGAACGCCATGCAGCGGGTGAGCCATGCGGTGGTCCCTCCGGGCGGGCGGGTGGAGTTTGTGGTAAACGGACCGAAGCTTGGGGTTCATGCGGCGCTAGTGACCCGCGGGGTGGACACCGGGCCGGCGGGCGAAAACGATCCATTGCGGGCGCTGGCAACCATCGTTACGGCGGCGGATGCTGCAGAACCACGAGCGGCACTCGCGGCCAATCCCGCGCCGCTGGCTCCGCAAGATTCCGTTTGGCTTGGGAATGCGACTCCGGTCCGGGAACGAAAACTGTACTTTTCCGAGAAGGCGGCGAACCCCAACGACCCAAACAGCCCGACGACGTTTTTCATCACCCTGGAAGGGGAGACGCCAGCGGCGTTCGACCCGAATTGGCGCGCCCCGAATATTGTGGCGCAGCAGGGCACCGTGGAGGATTGGATCATCGAGAATCGCTCGCAGGAATTCCACGCATTTCATATCCACCAAACCCATTTCATTCTGATGGAGTGGAACGGCCGCAAGGTGGACGAGCCCTTTTTGCGCGATACGGTGAACCTCGACTATTGGGATGGGAAAAGCCCGAAGTACCCGAGCGTGAAGCTACGTATCGATTTTCGCGATCCCAACATTGCGGGGACCTTTGCCTATCATTGCCATCTCTTAGAGCATCAGGATGGAGGCATGATGGGGATCATTCGGGTCGAACCATCCGGACATACCACCGCGGGAAGCCAACCCGGCAAGTCCGCGAAATGATTTTCAGAGAGTCCGCGCGAAAGTGCGCCTCGAAGAAGAAACCTCAGGTTTCCAACGCGTCCGACGGGCGTGCCATCAGTTTTGACCCTCCATTAATCTGCCGCTAACAGACACAGCCTAGAAATCAATGCGCGGGAGGGGTGCCCGGTGACACGCAGAAATCTGCGTCCGACCTTGAAGCCCCTTTTCCATGTCCCCATCTCGTCAATTGTCAAAGATTGTCAAAACGAAGCAGGCAAATCAAAAGGAGTGAGTCGATGAAGAAATTGAAGCATCCCCTGCACCTTCGCGCCCTCGCAGCGGTAGCGTCTCTGTCGATCGTAATCGCGAGCCCCGCGGGATTGCAGGCGCAGTCCGCACCTACGGACACGCCGATCAAGCATGTGGTAGTGATCTTCCAGGAAAACATTTCGTTCGACCACTATTTCGCGACGTATCCCTTGGCCACCAACCCCAGCGGCGAACCGAAGTTCCACGCAAAGTCCAACACGCCAACGGTGAACAACCTGCTGTCGGCGGGCCTGCTGGCGCAGAACCCCAACTCCGTAAATCCGTTCTTGCTGTCGCCGGCCGATGCGGTCACCTGCGATCAGGATCATGGCTACACCGACGAGCAGAAGGCCTTCGACGCTGGCTTGATGGATAAGTTTCCCGAAGCGGTAGGCAGCGGAGGTCCGGGTTGTAACGATGTAGGCATGGGTAAGGGCGTCGTTATGGGCTATTTTGACGGGAACACCGTGACCGGATTCTGGAACTACGCGCAGCACTTCGCGATGAGCGACAATTCGTTCAGCACCGACTTCGGTCCCTCGACCGTGGGGGCCCTCAACCTGATCTCCGGGAACACCAACGGAGCAACGCTGGTGCCGCTGACTGCCAGCGGGAAAACCGCCAACCCGGTAGGATCCATCTCGGGGGGCGCGACGACCGGAGCGGACATCGGGGATCCTCGCCCGGGCTTCGACGATTGTTCTTCGACAACGCCAGGTTTGGCGAACTCCACGCAGATCACCATGACCGGCAAGAACATCGGAGACCTGCTGAATGCCCGAGGCATTACCTGGGGATGGTTCCAAGGCGGATTCACCCCGACCAGCGTTGATGCCAAGGGCCGCGCCGTTTGCGGCGCGCATCATGTAGGTTTGGCTGGCGACGACGCTTTGACGCAATCCAGCGACGGGGACTACATTCCGCACCACTCGCCGTTCCAGTACTATTCACAGACCTCCAACCCGCATCACTTGCCTCCCTCGTCCGTGGCCGCGATTGGGACCACCGACCAGGCCAATCATAACTACGACCTGACCTCGTTCTGGGCCTCGGTCAAGAACGGCACCATGCCGGCCGTAAGTTTCCTGAAGGCGCCAGCGTGGGCCGATGGCCACCCCGGATACTCCGACCCGATTGATGAGCAGACCTTTGTGGTCAGCACCATCAATGCGCTTGAGAACACACCCTTTTGGAAAGACACCTTGGTGATTATCCTCTATGACGACTCGGACGGCTGGTACGACCACCAGATGAGCCCGATCGTGGGCCAGTCCGATGTTTCCGACGATAACCTCATTGGCGTTGGGAGCTGCGGAACGCCGACAGCCGCGCAGAGTGGCGGGACGATCCAGAACGGCCGCTGTGGATACGGTCCGCGGCAGCCGCTGCTGGTGATTTCGACCTTTGCCAAGCACAACTTCGTGGATCACTCGATTACCGATCAGTCTTCGGTGATTCGCTTCGTGGAAGATAACTGGGGTCTTGGGCGTATCGGCAACGGGTCACGCGACGCGATCGCGGGCACGCTGCTGAACATGTTGGACTTCAGCCAGGACAACGACTACAAGGTGTTCCTGAGCCCGAGCACTGGAGAAGTGACCAAGGTCACGGACTAGGCACCACTACCCGGCTGCCTTAGCGGTTGGCCCGTTTTCGACACGGCCCGTTCCCGATGATTGGGGGCGGGCCGTCTTTTTTGGCTAAGTGGCTAGGCATGATGGACCCAACGCGCGTCAACGCTGGAAGGCCCGTCTTGCCCGCGTTGCAACAATCCCTCGCTCCGGGCTCGGGCTGACCCGCTGTTTTTGATGTGCCTGGCTGTACTACACTGCTGGCACCGTGAAAGAAAACAAACTTATTCAGGAAACAACTCGCCTGGCCGAACGCTATGTGGTGACTAAAGGAGAGAAGTTTCGCCTCAAGGAATTCGATCCGGCTGACACCGGCGGAATGAAGTCCAAGAAGCATGCGGAGAAGCTGCAGGAGCAGAGCAGCGCGCTGGCCAGCCAGATGCAAGAGAAACTTTATGCCCAGGATCGCTGGGCGCTGCTGTTGATTTTTCAAGGAATGGACGCGGCCGGGAAAGACGGCGCGGTCAAGCACGTGATGTCCGGAGTGAATCCGCAAGGTTGCGACGTGTACTCCTTCAAGGCGCCGACCAATGAAGAATTGGATCACGACTACCTGTGGCGGACTCATCGGGTGATGCCGGAACGCGGAAAGATCGGAATTTTCAACCGCTCGTACTACGAAGAAGTTTTGGTGGTGCGAGTGCATCCGGGGTTGTTAAAGGCGGAGAAATTGCCTGACCGCCTGGTGACGAAACACGTTTGGGACGAACGGTATGAGGACATCAATTCGTTCGAACGCTATCTGACGCGCAATGGTGTAGTGATCCGCAAATTCTTTCTTCACATTTCAAAAAAAGAACAGAAGAACAGATTTCTGGAGCGCCTGGAGGATTCAAAAAAGAACTGGAAATTCTCGATGGCGGACATTAAAGAGCGGTCGTTCTGGAAAGATTACAAGGAAGCCTACGAAGAGATGATTCAAAAGACGGCGACCAAACACGCGCCTTGGTACGTGATCCCGGCGGACAATAAATGGTTTGCGCGGCTGATCGTAGCCTCGGCGATCGTGGAGGCGCTGGACGGGTTGGATCTGACGTTCCCAGACGTGGATAAGGCAAAGAAGAAGGAACTGGAGCAGATACGCGACTCGCTGCTGGCGGATAAGGATTGAGGTCTTTTGGGGTTTTGTAGTGGGAACGAAAACTGATACCTTGCCAGCGAAGCCGAGAGAAAACCAGGCAGGGAACGTCAACGGAGACGGAGATGAAACAGGCAGCGGCAGTCGTGGGCGTCGGGTTTGTCGGCAGAGCGCACGTCGAAGCGATCCGGCGGCTCGGGATACCCGTGCGGGGAATCCTCGGAAGTTCTCCCGAACGCACCGGGGAGGCTTGCAAATCCCTGCGGATCGAACACGCTTATGCTTCGCTGGAAGAATTGGCGCAGGATCCCGCCGTAAGCGCCGTGCACATCTGCACTCCCAATCATTTGCATCTGCAGGAAGCCAGTACCTTGCTGCGCGCGGGAAAGCACGTTCTCTGCGAAAAGCCGCTGGCCATGGATTCCCGCGAATCTGCCCTGCTGGTGGCGCTGGCGCGGGAAACGAAATGCGTCGGCGGCGTCGCCTACAATCTGCGCTACTACCCCCTGTGTCACGAGGCCAGGGCCATGGTCGCGAGCGGAGCCATCGGGCAAGTGCAACTGGTACACGGAAGCTTTTTGCAGGATTGGCTGCTGTTTCCGAATGATTGGAATTGGCGGCTGGAGCCGAAACTGGGCGGCGATCTTCGCGTGGTGTCGGATATTGGAACGCACTGGCTGGACCTGATCATGTGGATCACTGGCCGTAAAGTCATCGAACTTTGCGCGGATCTTGCTACGGTGATTCCGGTGCGGCATCGTCCGCGTGGCCGCGTGGAAACGTTCCAAAAGGCCGACGTGGGGGCTTCCGACGAAATTCCCATCACAACAGACGACTACGCTTCGGTGCTGCTGCATATGGAAAACAACCTGCGCGGCGTCATGACGGTGTCGCAGGTCAGCGCTGGACACAAGGCTCGCCTATGGTTCGAGATCAATGGCTCAGAGGGTTCGCTCGCGTGGAACTCTGAGGAGCCGAACTCACTTTGGATCGGGCGCCGCGACACAGCGAGCGAGGTGTTGCCCAAGGATCCGGGGCTCATGAGCAAGGAAGCGCGCGGGTACGCGGCATATCCAGGGGGCCATGCCGAAGGGTACCCCGACACATTTGTGCACCTGTTCCGCGATTTCTATGGCTACCTGGACGCTGGAGATTTCAACGCGCCGCGGGTGTTTCCCACTTTCCAGACAGGACACGAGGAATTGCTGCTGTGCGACGCTATTGCGAAGAGCGCGCGGGAGCGGGCTTGGACTCCGGTGTTGTGGGATTAGGCTGAGCTCGGCTGGGCTGCGCGGTTTGCGCCATCCTCAAAAGGGGCGTAGCCCTTCGAGGCTCAGGGTAAACAATGCTGCGCCCCTACAAGGAGGCGGCAGCCGTCATCGGTCCGACGGTGGATAGTGATAGCGCAGATCCGCCGGCAGGCGATCTGAGCGCGGCCTGGTGTTGTACTCCAACTGATAACCGAAATGTTGCGCATCGGCGGGGTATTCCGCACCTGCCGGATAAGGATACGACCGTAGCGAGTGTCGCGGGAGCGGCTCGACCGTGAAGGCGTGGGCGGCGTAAAAATCGAGGTCCTTCTCGAAGCCATCGGCGTAGAAGAAATAGTCGCGCACCCAGCCCGCCGGGACCGCTGGCAATTTGCGGGGATCGAAATCGAGCTTCACGCCCTCGCCGGAACTGAAAACAACGAAGCGATCGTCGGACTTGCGCAGCAGGTCGTACACGTCGCCGTAGCGGGTATAGTTGCCGGCAGCGCGGGCGTAGGGACCAGTCATACTGCGCTGGGTGTACGAATACTGCGTATCGCTTGCCGGAGTGAGCCGAATCTCCCGAGGATAGCCAAGAAAGTCGAGCGCCGCGTTAGCGAGCGGGACTTCTCGGACTTGTGTCTCGCGCATTTCAGGCGTTTGATCGATGCGGATCGCGTCCCAGTAGATCTTCAGATTGTTGACGATGCGGATGCGCCGCGTTCCTGAAGGAATTTTTCCGGTCAGGTCCGCAACCATGGTGCGTTCTAATCCGGCGGGAAAGCCCATGTCATCGACCACGCGTATCCATTTGCCTTGAGGATCAAGCGCCTCGACATACGGGGCGATCACTTTGACGCCCGCCTGATTGGCCGCGTACATGGATGTCGCCGTGAAATAGTCTGTGTAGCCATCGATGATCAGGCGCAGCGGCTTGTTGGGGTCCCACGCGCCCAGGTCCAGTTCGAGCCAGTGGAGCTTCGCGAAACCGGCGAAGGGCAACTCTTCAAAACTGGTAACGTACTTGCGATCGCGCGCCGAGATCAGCGGAAGGACATCGTTTCCGCGGTCATCCCACACGCCCAGCGGCGGGCGCGCGTCCCGACTGGCGATCACTCGAAACTCGGGAAATGGGGGTGCGCTGACAAACCTTTCGTTCGGATACACCTCATACGCCGCGGGATGATCGACGGCCAGTAGGCGCACCCGGTCGAGATAGACCGTTTCCTCCATCGGCTCCATGAACCGGAAGGTCAGCAATCCGTTGCGGGGTTGCACGCTGCGCGCGGCGACTTTCAGATACTCGTCTGGATCAGGCACGTCGCGTTCGCCTGGCGCAACCCAATGGCCTATAACCCCGGGTCCGATCATGTCGGCGATGAACTCGTATTCACGGCCGTTCCAAGAGAACAAAACTGGGCAGGAGCTGCCGCGGCGGTCCAATTCCGCGATGCTCTGCTCTTTCTTTGCCGCGAGATTGATTTCGTCCTGTGGCACGCCGGTGGGCCAGAGCAGGCGCACGACTTCGGCACTACGCTCGGTGCCCAGGCCCGCCAGAATGGACGGAGCGTTTTGTCCCAAGTATCCCGATGCTCCGGCAACTTCCCATTTTTGATAAAGGGGTCCGGCGTAAAGCTCGACCTTCGTGCCGATGGCGCTTTTGTTGTCGTTGAGAGCCTTAAGATCGATGCGCATCCAACTGTGCTGATTACCGCCTTCATTGCGCAGCAAGAGCGGAGCGCCGCCCACCTGCGTGACGATCAAATCCACGCTGCCATTCCCGGCCACATCCGCTGCGGCAATGGCGCGCGGATCTTTCAGCTTCACGGCGTCGAGATGGACATCCTTGGTCACGTCGGCCCAGCCGTTCGTTCCCAGATTGCGCAGGAGCCGCAGTTGGCCGCCGTCGCTGGATTCTCCGGCAGCGACGATGTCAAGCCAGCCGTCGTTGTCGTAGTCAATGGCCGCGATCCCCCAGCTGCGTTGCCAGCCGAGATCGGGTAGCGGCACGCGTTCTAGACGTTTCCCCTCAATGTTCCGCCATAAGCTGATCCCAGGCGCGCCGGTGTGGGTAAATGCCAGGTCCATCCAGCCGTCCTTGTCGAAGTCGAACGCGATCACGCCGACTGCCGGAGGTAGATTCTCGTTCTTGAAGTCGATTCCGGCGAGCGGGGTGAACTTCCCTTCCCGCGGATTGAGATAGATCGAGGCGCCGTCGCTGCCTCCCGCGAAGACAAAGTCAATCGCGCGATCGTTGTTGAAATCTGTGGTCACGACACCGGCGCCTGTCGCATCGATCCCGAGCGCCGTTTCTTCGGAAACATCGGTGAAGGTGCTGTTTCCGTTGTTGCGCCAGAGGACGTTGTGCGCTTTTGCTCCCGGCGACGCAGCCGGCGCCATCGTAATGTACAAATCCAAGTCGCCGTCGTGATCGTAGTCGACAAACGTGACGCCGACGCATCCCTGCTCGCGGCGGATTCCCTCCGCTTGCGTCACGTCTTCAAACTTGCCGTCGCCTTTGTTGCGCAGCAACCGCACTCCATCGCTCAGGCAAACGGCGAGGTCGGTGTGGCCGTCATTGTCAAAATCACCCGCAGCGCAGCCTAGTCCGCTGCCGCTCAGGGTAAGCCCGGCGTCTTGCGTTACATCCGCAAACCGTCCGTTTCCGAGATTGTGCAGCAACCGGCTGGTGGCACCGGCTAAAGCGCTGACCAAGAACAAATCGGGCTTGCCGTCACCGTCATAGTCTATGAAGCAGGCACCCGTGCTGGGACCGGGCAGGATCGGCCGTCCACCGGCCGGCGCCACAAGCACCGGCTGCTCTTTGAAACTTACGGCGATGGCTGGCGGCGCGGCGGTCGCCGCACTCCGCGCCAACTCCGCGAGCGAGTACCTTCCCTGATCGCCGTAACCCGCGCCGAACGGCGAGCCGAGATGCTCCGTGGTGATTTTTTGAAAGCGCGCCAAGTGTTCGCGCGCGGACGCGGCATCGCCTTTCCGCTGGTAGGCGCGCGCGAGGCCGAACTCCGCCGATGCATGATAGGGATATGCGGCGAGCGCCTTCTGGAAGGCCGCGATGGCGTCGTCGTAGCGCTGGAGCTGGGCTTCCAGGTAGCCCACGAAATAATATCCGTCGGCCTCCGGCGCGAGCTCCGTTACGTGCTGGAAGGCGGCGATGCCTTTCTCCGTTTCGCTGGAATCTTTGTAAACGAGCCCGAGGTTGTACCAGGCGTAGGGATCCTGCGGCAATTGCTGCGAGGCTTCCTCGAGGGCAGCGCGGGCCGCTTCGAGTTTTTGCTGGCTGAGCAGCGCTATACCGAGGTTAAGGCGCGCAACGCCGAATTTCGGGTCGGCGGCCAGCGCCTGCTCGAAATATTTCTGCGCATCGGCGAATTTCTGCTGATTCATGTACGCGACGCCGAGGGTGTTGAATCTCAAAGCGTCACCAGCGCGGCCTTGCGCCGCTGTCTGCTGCTTGGCGGGGGCTTTTTCCTGCGCACGTGCGGCCCGAAAGCGCAGCACAGGCACCGTAGCGACACCGGCCGACAGCAAGCAAGCGAGAGCGAACGAAGCTTTACGCCAAAAGAAACGGTGCACGAAATTCTCTTTCTTTTCGGTACGAGTGGCGGCGCCTTACTCCACGCCGTGGAACACCATCGATTCTCTCGGCTCCCTCAAGCAGCGTCAATCGTTATTATCCCGCGCTTCTTGCTGCTCCGGATTGACCGGCGCGAGGCGACGGCCTAATCTGCGAGTAGGTCATGAGCCCGCTATTCCATTCCAGCATCGCCCGGCTTACCGCCGGAATTCGGTCGAAGAAGATCTCGCCCGTCGAGGTCGTGGACACGCTGATCGAGCGCGCTTCGGACTGCGAGGCGCAGCTCAATTGTTTCGTGCACCTGGACGCGGACAGCGCGAGACAGCAGGCTCGCGCCGCCGAAGCCGCGGTGCTGCGCGGCGACGCGCTCGGCCAGCTTCACGGCCTGCCCGTCACGATTAAGAGCTGCATCGACATCGCTGGATGGCCTTGCCCGGCGGGGTCCACGCTTCGCAAGGATTACATACCGCAGCGCGACGCGCCTCTGGTAGCCCGCCTCAAAGCCGCCGGCGCGATCATTCTGGGCAACACCAACACGCCCGAATTCCTGATGGCGTACGAGAGCAACAATTTGCTGACTGGAAAGACCAGCAATCCTTGGGATCTCGAGCGGACGGCGGGCGGGTCCAGTGGCGGCGAGGCAGCCGCGATCGCCGCCGGCTGTTCTATGGGTGGAGTGGGCGGGGACGGCGGCGGATCGATTCGCGTTCCCGCACACTTTTCGGGGATTTGCGGGCTTAAGCCAACTCCGGGACGCATCCCGTCAACGGGACACTTTCCTCCGGCTGAAGGAGCCCTGTCCTGGCTCGGCGTGGTCGGACCAATGGCGCGCACGGTCGCCGACGTGTGCGAGTTGTTCGAAGTTTTGGCCGGGCCGGACCCGGGTGATGCTTTATCCGCTCCCGTGCCTCTACGCACGATAGAAAGGGGCCGCTTGAAGGGCACGCGTATAGGCGTGCTGGAGAGCGAGGCGTTCGGAAAGATCACGCCAGAAACGCAGTCCACTGTAAAGCGAGCTGCGGAATTTCTCGCCGCGCAGGGATTTATCGTCGAACCCCTGGCGCTGAAAGGCCTCGCTCGCGCCATCGAACTGTGGTGGTTCTTCTTCGGTCCCACGATCGCACAGCTGTTTGGCCCGATAGTTGCCGGCCACGAAGATCAAGTCAGCCCCATGCTGCGTGAATATCTGTCGTGTGCCGAACCAGAGAATCCTCTTACACTCGACCAGTTCCTGGCAGCATGCGCCGAACGCGAATTCGTGCGCGCCGATATCCTCCGCCAGATGAAGGACGTGCCCATTTTGCTCTCACCGGTTTCCTCAGCTCCCGCTTTCCGCCACGGGGAAGGCACTTGGCGGGCAGGAGCCGAGCATTGCTATCGCGATACCATGCGCCACTCGCAGTGGCTGAACCTTACGGGTTTCCCCGGCGCATCGGTTCCCTTCGGTTCGTCGCCGGAAGGACTGCCCATCGGCGTGCAAGTGATTGGGCGGCCGTACGAAGAAGAACTCGTGCTGGCTGTCGCCGAAAGAATCGAGGAAGCACGAGGCCCCTGGCAACCGCCGCCATTGTAGCGGGCGGGCCATTCCGCAAAGCAGTGCTACTGCGGAGGCTGTGCCAGCTCCGGATTCGGCACGCGCATTTCACCCATCGACTCTCGATCTTTGTCGAGTGTGGACTCCATCAGCCGCTTCGCCATCGCCATTTCCTTTTGCGCTTCTTCTCTCCGCCCGAGCCGCGTCAGCACTTGCCCTCGCACGAAATGAACATTTTGACTATTGGGCGCTAGACGATCCGCTGTGTCGACCGCCGCAAGCGCTTCCTGATATTTTCCCTGCTTCAGGTACACGCGGGCCAGACCGAATTGAGAAGCCGGCCTCCGGGGATCGCGTCGCAGCGCTTCGCGGAAATATCCCACGCATTCTTCCGTCTTCTCCGCGTGGAGATACATCTCTCCCAGTTGCTCATAGGCGTCGGGAGCGTCCGGCTCGACGGCGATGTCTTTCCTGAACTCCTCTTCCGCGCGACCGGTATCGCGCGAGTGCCTGTACGCGACCCCGAGACTGAAATGCACCAGCGGCAAATTGGGGTTGGCGGCCGCCGCGCGTTCCAACTCGGCCACGGCCTTATCCAGTTCTTCCCTGTTGAGATAGGCCTTGCCGAGGAAAAAGTGAAACTCCGGTGTCTCGCTGCCGATTTCGACCAGGTGACCAAGTGCCTTCTCGTCCAGTTCCGTGTTTCCGGCGTTGTGCGCCGCGATTCCCAACACGTATAGATACATGAAATTCTCAGACATCTGCGGCCACAACGGCTCGAGCGCGGAGACCGCCTCGGCATAGTGCTCCGTGAACACGTTGCTCAATCCGAGAAGATAACGGGCCTGCTGTGAATCAGGCTGATCGCGAACCACCGAGACCAGCGGCGCGATCGCTCCCGCATAGTCCCCACGCCGGTACTTCACCAGGCCGATGTTCAGGCGAATGCCGGGAACTTTAGGCTCCAGCTTTTCGGCCTTTTGCAACAAACTCAATGCGTGATCCCAATCCTTCCGGCGCATGGCGATGACGCCGAGGTTCGCGTACGCCCCTCCTGCGCGCGGATCGATGGCAACCACGCGGCGGAACGCCGCCTCCGCTGCATTGAGGTCCCCGTTTTGCAGCGCGGCTTCGCCCTTCGCAAATAACGCCCCGGGGTCGCCGGCTGGAGCCGCAGCTGTAATAGGTACCGCAGCCTGCTGTCGCGCGCGCGCTAGCGGAAGAGCGGCATCCGCAGGCAACGCTGCGCCCGCTTGGTAAAGAAGGAACAAAACGCCAGCGGTTAAGCCATCCGTGAGCCGGAATTTCATGGCCCCTTAGTGTTAGGCAGCTGGGGAATGAATTCAAGCAAAGCCTCCAAACGCAGCGGTTTTCTTCCCGTTGCCGTCCGCGTGAGCGCCTACCCTCGCGGAATGAATGCTGTGCATGCAAAAAATCCTGCTTGACATTCGCGAATAAATGCACTATTAACTCGTTTTAATAGGCCATCCGGTGCGGGTGCGATTGTCGAGTGGTGGGGACTGTGGCCAATGAGTGGTTTCTACGGACGGCAAATCAGGGTTTGCCCATTCCTGGCTCTTGGTGTCACACCCTCCCAGTTACTTTCCCTAGATTCGAGAATTTCTGTGGAGGTACTACTGTGCAGGGATCAAGGAATCTCCTCTCTTGTTGTCTGTATGCGATATTTGCGACGGTACTGCTGCTCTGCGCTGCTATCGTTTCGCTTGCCCAGGACACCGGCTCCATTAGCGGCACGGTGACGGACAAATCTGGCGCCGCTGTAGTTGGGGCGGATGTAGTTATCACCAGCGTGGGCGCAAACCTCACGCGCAGTCTTACCACGAATTCCGACGGCGCCTATGTCGCCCCGGCACTTCCCGCTGGTCCTTACGACGTTTTGGTCACCGCAAAGGGTTTCCAGAAGTATCAGGCCAAGGGCGTGGTCGTACCCGTGGCGCAGAAGGTGCGCGTCGACGTCCAGCTCACGCTCGGAACGGTCAATGAGGAAGTCGTCGTCACCGGCGAAAACGTCGCTGAGGTTCAGACGCAATCTTCGGAGCTCGGCGGCACCATCACCGGGAAACAGATCGATTCGCTGATGCTCAATGGACGCAACTTCACGCAACTGGCGACTCTTACTCCGGGCGTCACCAACCAAACCAATCAGGACGAAGGCTTGGTCGGCGTCGCGGGCAACGTCTCCTACAGCATCAACGGCGGCCGCACCGAGTACAACAACTGGGAAATCGATGGCGGCGACAACATGGACAATGGCAGCAACAATACGCTGAACGTCTATCCCAGCCTCGATGCCATCTCGGAGTTCAAAGTACTGACCTCGAACTACGGCGCACAATACGGCCGCAACGGGTCCGGCACGGTGGAAGTGGAAACCAAGTCCGGAACGAATCGGTTTCATGGCGACGCCTACGAGTACGTTCGCAACGATTTCTTTAACGCCCGCAATTTCTTTGATCCCGCAGTGGACGCCAACGGAAAGTCCCTGGGAGCCCCTCCCTACAAGAAGCATGATTTTGGCTACACCTTCGGCGGTCCGTTCTATATCCCGCATCACTACAACACGGAGAAGCAGAAAACCTTTTTCTTCTGGTCGGAAGAGTGGCGCCGGGAGAACACACCGACTACCTTCAATACCCCGGTTCCGTCCGCAGCCGAGCGCAGTGGAAACTTCGGCGACCTCTGCCCTACAGCGGGTACTCCCTTTACACGAGATCCGGCAACAGGATTTCCTGACTGCCCTGCGAGCGGCCCAGGGCCGACCACAGGGACGTTCGTGGGTTTCCCGAACAACTCGGTGGCCGTGGATCCCAATGCTCAGGCGATGTTAGCTCTTATCCCAGCGCCAACGTCGGCCAGCCCCTGCATCAGCGGAAGTGGACCCGCCTGCTTCGTCAGTGCCCAAGGCGTTCCAGTACATTGGCGTCAGGAACTTCTCCGCGTGGACCAGAACATCAACTCCAACCTGCGCGCCACTTTCCGGTACATCCACGACTCCTGGGTTCAGAATACGGCGACTCCCACTTGGGGGAACGTGACCAACACCTTTCCAGTCCTTGGATGGAACTTCGTCGGACCCGGCACCAGCGCTGTTGCTCGTGTCACCGCCACGATCACTCCGACTCTATTGAACGAATTCGTCTTCAGCTACACCGCCGATCACATTTTCCTTACAAACTTCGGTCCCGGGGCCATAGCCCGTCCGGCTAGCATGAACATGACCGGGCTCTTTCCCAATTTCGGCAACAAACTGTCGGGAATTCAACTGACGGAAGGCGGCGGGGCCTACGGTGGCGGCTTCAATTCCGACCCCGGTATCGCTCCCTGGAACAACGCCAATCCCACTTACACATTCCGGGACAACGTTTCCAAGCTCATTGGCAACCATAATCTCCAGTTTGGAGCTTACGTTGTTGCGGCTCAGAAGAACGAGCAGAATTCGCCCGACATCCAAGGACTACTCAACTTCAACACGAGTAACGGCGTTAGCAGCGGTAATGCTTTTGCCGATTTCCTAAGCGGCCGTATTGCCTCGTTCCAGCAGTGGAATGCGCAGGTGAAGTACTACAATCGCTACAAAATCGTCGAGCCTTACTTTCAGGACGATTGGCGCGTTACGCCGCGCTTCACGCTAAATCTGGGCTTGCGGATGAGTCTCTTCGGAACTTATCGGGAACGCTACCAGCAAGCGTTTAATTTCGACCCCACGGCGTTCAACGCCGCGAACGCGCCTACCGCCTATGCCTCCGATGGCTCTTTCCTCCCGGGTAACGGAAATCCGTTCAATGGCATCGTTCAGTGTGGAGGAAAGGGAGGAACCTTCAATGCGCCGGGGGGCCTTTCAGGTGCTGTGGGCGGAAATTCCAATCCGGGCTGCCTTTCGGGCCATTTGATTAACCCTGGCCCTCGCCTCGGCTTCGCGTGGGATCCGTTTGGCAACGGCAGAACCGCCATTCGCGGCGGATACGGAATCTTCTTCGAGCACTCCAACGGCAATGAGGCCAACTCCGAGTCGCTCGAAGGCTCCGCTCCCCTCGTGCTGAACCCCACACAGTTCAATATCGCCAGTGGCGTTGGGACATGTCCGGCCTCGCAAGCCGCATACACTTGTATCGGAGGCGGTGGCGAACTGTTCCCGCTGGGCCCCACTTCCTTTCCCACCAAGACTATCTGGCCTTACGTCCAGCAGTGGAACCTCAACATTCAGCACGAGTTCCCTCACAGTTTTGTGGCCAGCATCGCCTACGTGGCCAGTAAGGGGACCCATTTGGGGAGCGAGCGCGACATCAACCAGCTTCATGCCGTATCGCCTTCGCAAAACCCATTTGCGGCTGGCCAAGCCATCAATACCGGCACTGACTGCAACTTCACGACCAACGCCAACGGGAATCCTACCGGAGCTACCCTTGGCAACGGCACGGCGGTCGGTGTGGCTGCAATACCGAATCTCTGGGTAGCATGCGGCAACAGCGCCATCCCGTTCCGCCCGACCCAAGGGTTTAGCGACATTCCCGGTCTGAATTTCGACGCGAACTCCAGTTACAATTCGCTGCAAACCTCGTTACGCCGGTCGATCGGTTCTCTCAATTTGAGCGCTAGCTACACCTATAGCCACTCGATCGACGATTCTTCCGATCGTTTTGACGGCACTTTCCTCGACTCTTACAATCTGCTGCTAACGCGCGCGAGTTCCACTTTCGACCAGCGCCACGTGTTCAACATGAGCTATGTCTATGACCTTCCGTTCTTCCGGCACGATTCCGGGTTCGCGCACGTCCTGCTGGGCAACTGGCAGCTTTCCGGGATCACCACGGTTCAGACCGGCACACCGTTTTCGGTGAGATTTACGGGGCCTACCGACAATGCCGGTGTTGCAAACTCCTTGGGGCTCGGCTCCTTCCCCGATCTCGTGGGCGATCCTCACGGCACGCCGTCTACGTCCTGCGGAGCGGGAGGCCAGTCCACCGACACTCCCTTGTTGTATAACCCCTGCGCGTTCGCTGCGCCCCAAGGGCTTACGTTCGGGAACACCGGACGCAGCATTCTCCACAATCCTCGCCGCACAAACTTTGACTTTTCTTTGCTGAAGCAGTTCAAGATCAAGGAATCGGCTTCAGTTCAGTTTCGCGCCGAGGCCTTCAACGCTTTCAACCACCCCCAGTTTTGGATCTACAACTCTGGCAACGGCAACACCGGCAGCAACACTTTCGGAGACCCTGGCTTTCTGCATGCTAACGGCGCCCACCGTGGCCGGACGTTGCAGTTTGGCTTGAAGTTCTTGTTCTAGAGGGAATGTTCAGCAGGAAGGCGGCGCTCTTCCGAGCGCCGCTTTTTTTTGCGCTACCTGCTCCCCTGCTCTATCTGAATGGAGTACACTACCCGGCATGAACCGCCGAACTTTTATCGAAGCATCCCTTGCTGCCTCCGTTGTTGCCGCCTCCCGTCCTGTATGGGCGGCTGCCGCCACTCATCACATCGATCGCGTGGGCTTGCAGCTCTACACCGTGCGCGAGCTTCTGAAGCAAGACTTTGACGGCACCATCGCCAAGGTCGCCCAGATCGGCTACGGCGAAGTCGAGTTCGCCGGCAATTACGGCAAGTCTCCCAAGGAAGCGCGCGCCGCGCTGGATAAAAATGGTCTGGTCTCTCCCTCCGCGCATTCTCCCTTGGCTGACATCGAGAAAAAGTTGCCGGAGGCCATCGAGACCGCCCACATCATGGGGCACAAATTCATCGTCTGCCCGTACATAGAGGCTCCCCAACGCAACGCCGATGGTTGGAAGCACGCCGCCGAAGTTTTCAACCGCGCCGGCGAGGCCACCCAAAAAGCCGGCATCCAGTTCGCCTATCACAACCATTCGTTCGAGTTTGCGCCCACCGAAGGCCTCGGCGGAAAGTTGCCCTTCGATTTTCTCCTCGCGAACACCGATCCCAAGCTCGTGAAAATCGAGATGGATCTTTGCTGGATGACCGTCGGCGGGCAGGATCCCGTCGCGTATTTCAATAGCCACCCGGGCCGCTTCCCGCTGGTTCACGTCAAGGATTGGACCAAGGAAGGTCACGGTTCCAACGACTATTCTGGCGCGGTAGGCCACCCGGTCAAAGAAGGCCACATGACCAACGTCGGCGAAGGCTCTATCGACTGGAAACGAATTTTCGAGCAGTCCGGCAAGGCCGGAATTCAGCACTATTTTGTCGAAAACGACGACGCGAAGTCATTCGACGATCCTCGCGCCAGCTACGAATATCTCGCGAAGCTCCAGTTCTAGTGCACGAGCATTCTTGATAGGGGCGCAGCATTGCTGCGCCCCTATCAGCAAGGTCACAGCATAAAAGGTTCTCGGTGCCGCCCGCGCCTCACACTGCCCGCTTCTCCATGTGAATGACCGGCAGCGATTCCCCGTTTACCAGCGGAATTTCAATCCGCCTCACTGGAACATAGCCTTTGACTCCGAAAAGCTTAGCTCCCGTCAGCGTCGCGCCCATCTCGTATCGCGTGAAACCCGCCGACCTCGCGGCCACTTCGCAAGCTTCCAAAATCAAGCTGCCCACGCCGCGCCGCGCCCAAGCCGGATGAATGAAGAAGGCGCGAATCTTCGCCGCATCGTGCAAAGGATCAAGCAGCGAGTCTTCCCGCCCCGTCCACTTGTCGCCACCATAGAGCGTCTTGCGTTTGCTCCAGCCGCCGCAACCGGCAATCACCGCGCGCGCATCTTCCGCCAGCAGGGCCTCTGCTACAAGATACGTGCCGTCGGCGATCAGCTGGCTATCTACTCCAAAAACAGTCTGAAGCGCGCCTTCCATTTGTGCGGAAGTGTAATCCTGCGCCTGCAGTTCGCGCACGGAAGCATCAATCAATTGCCGCAGAACCGGCACATCTGCGGGCACAGCCGGGCGGATATGAATCGTCGCGTCCATCGATTTATTTTCGGCGATCATCCAGGCCGTCAATGCGCGGCGCACTACGCTTCCGTCAGCGGCGGGCAGCCGGGAAATTCCCGCAACGATGTATTGCCGATGTATTGCAAGTCGGCGATGCCGATCTTGCTTGTATAGAAGCCGTCGCACGTCAGTTTGCGCAGAAACGCAAAAAACGCCACTCCCTGGCTCAGCGTGGAATCCTGCTTGGCGTTCTTGCGGTAAGCAATCAGATCCATGACTTCCTTCCGCTGCGCTGGCAAACAATCGAGATACGCATGGTCGTATCGGTCGTTGCAAAAACCATCCAGCCAAAACAGCCCGCCGCCGAGCCTCAGCTGGTACGCCTCATTCTCACTGGTGAGCAAATCGATGAATTCCGGCGCTCCCGCTTCCACGGCGCCACCGGAACGATCATCTTTCGGGAGGATGGAGTCGCACAGCGACGTCAGCGTTTCATACTGACGCTCTGAAAAGTACTTGGGAGCGTACTTACCCGCCGGAGACGCCTCTTTTTCCTTGCGCACAGCCTGGTGCACGTATTCCGCAGCTTCAGCGGGAATAATCTGCAAAACCGACCCGCCGACAGCACCAATCATCAAGCTCTTCAAAATATCTCGCCGCGTAACTCCCTGCGTCGCCATTTCCTCTCTTCCCTTCTTCTCTGTGTCCTCTGTGCACTCTGTGTTAAATTCTTGTTCCCGCGGAGTCGGGTGTCCCCTACAAATCCCCCTTCTTCGCCTCATCCAGCAAATATTCCGAAGCCCGCCAAGCCAGCGCCATAATCGTCAAGGTCGGATTTTTGTCCGGATTGGTCACCAGCGGCGCCCCGTCCGTGACGAACAAATTTTTCACGTCATGCGCCTGGCAGTAGCCGTTCAACACCGAAGTCTTCGGGTCTGCCCCCATTCTCGCCGTTCCCACTTCGTGAATGATTTTCCCGCCCTCGTGGATCCCGTATGGGTACTGTCCGTCGATAGCCGTTTTGGTCATGTACTGGCCGCCCGCCATCTCGACAATCGCCCGGAACGTTTCCTGCATATCCTTAGCTTGCCGCAGTTCATACTCGCTCCACTTGAAGTGGAACCGCAGCACAGGAATCCCCCACTGATCGACTTTGTCCGCATCAATCTCGCAATACGTATCCGGATTCGGAATCATCTCCCCGCGCCCAGCAAAGCCGATCCTCGTGCCGTACACCTTGCGCGCCCTTTGCTTCAAAGTCGCTCCGTAGCCCTCTTCGTTGTGACACAGATGATCGAACATGCCGACGCCGGGCATCTCTTGCCCCCCGCCGAATTCAATGTGATAGCCGCGCGGAAAATCGTTGGTGCGGTCGAATTTCCACCACGGCATGTACATGTGCATCCCACCGGTGCCATCGTGATTGTGCGGCGGCATCTTCTCAAGCTGTGGGAATACACCCCAGCCGTCGCTCCCGACGGAATCCGTGAGGTATCGCCCCGCGGTCCCGGAGGAATTTGCCACTCCGTCAGGGAACTGCGCCGATTTGGAGTTCAGCAGCAACCGCGCCGATTCGCACGCGCTCGCCGCCAGCACCACCGCACGCGCGCTGACTCTTTTTTCCGCGCGCGTAGCCTTGTCGATATACGACACGCCCGTCGCCTTGCCATCTTTACCGACAAGAACCTCGCGCGCCATCGCCCCGGTAATCAAAGTAAGTTTCCCCGTCTGCATCGCCGGAGGTATCAACACCTGGCTAGAGCTGAAGTTCGATCCAGTGATGCATCCGCGGCCGCATTGTCCGCAGTAATGGCACGGCTGCCTGCCGTTCACCGAGCGGGTAAGGATCGCCAGTCGCGACGGTATGCAAATAATGTTCAGCCGGTCGCACGCTTTCTTGACGATCAGTTCAGTGCAACGCGGCTTTGGCGGCGGCAAAAACACACCATCTGGCGCGCTGGACACATTCTCTTTCGTCCCGAAGACGCCGATGTAAGACTCCACTTTGTCGTAGTACGGCGCCAAATCCTCGTAGCTGATCGGCCAGTCCGCGCCAATGCCATCGCGCGTGTACGAGCGGAAATCAACGGGAGCAAATCTCAGCGCGATTCGGCCCCAGTGATTCGTGCGCCCGCCAACGATCCGCGAACGGAACCACTGAAAGTCCGCGCCCGGAGCGGAGGTGTACGGCTCGCCCTCAATGTTCCACGCCCCGTTCGGCGCCAGGAACTCTCCAAAATTTTCCGCGGCATGCCCGCCCACGCCGACGCCGCGATGCGCCAGCTCGTACGGCCACGTAAACATCTTGAAGTCTTTTTCGGGATAGACCGGCGGCCCAGCCTCCAGCAGCGCCACACTCAGGCCGCCCTCGGTCAGAATCTTTGCCGCCATGCCGCCGCCGGCGCCGGACCCAACCACGCACACATCATAGGTTTTTGGAGAACGAATCACTTGAGGCATCGAGCGCTCCCAGATTCCCGTGTAATCTCAATCTATTCTTGTTCGCCGCGAGGTGCGCCTCAAATCATGGAGCCAGCCTGCGCTCTAAGCACCCAGCAGCTCACTGCGCACGTTCTTCAGTACGTAGGCCGCGCGTTCCACGCCAATCTCCCCGGGCAGGATCGGGTCTTCGTTCTCGATGCTCAGAATGCCTTCGTAGCCCACATCCATGTACGCCTTCACGACGGACTTCCACAAGCTCGCGCTGTGCCCGTAACCCACCGCGCGAAAAGTCTCGGAGGCCTGAGGCAGATCTTTGGTGTCGAAGGCAAAGTTCAAGACCCCATACCTCCCGACGTTCTCCGGGAAAAGAACGGTGTCCTTCATGTGCGCGTGGAAAAGCGCTCCTTGGTTGCCCAGAAAGTGAATCACCTCGACCGGATCGCATCCCTGCCAGAACAAGTGGCTCAAATCGCAGTTCGCGCCGATCTCTTCTCCGACTGCCTCGCGCAATTTCATCAACGTTCGCGGATTGTAGACCACGAAATTCGGATGCATCTCAAACGCCAGCCTTCGAATTCCGTGCTCGCGCGCAAACTTCGCGGCTTCCTTCCAATACGGGATCACCTTCTCCTTCCACTGCCACTCCAGCATCTCGGCGTATTCCGGCGGCCAGTGATAAGTAATCCAATTCGGTTGTGTGTCGGTCGGCGTGCCTCCGGGGCACCCAGAAAATCCAACGATCACCCGGACTTCAAGCCGCTCCGCCAACAGCACTGTCTTACGGAAAATCTCGGCGTCTCGCGCGGCATGTTTGGTATCGGGATGTACTGGATTCCCGTGGCAACTCAACGTGGCCACATGAATCCCACGATCCTCGAACTTCTTTTTCCAAGCCTTCGCCTTCGCCGCGTCTCCCAGCAGCTCATCCACGGGACAATGAAGCGAGTTTGGATACGACCCAGTCCCAATCTCCATCGCTTCAAGACCGAGCGCGCTTACTTTGTCCAGCATTTCATCGAGGGATAGTTTGCCGTAGACAGGATCGAACACCCCGATCGGAATCTTCCGCAAAGAACCGCTCGCAGCCTGATCCCGCCGGATCGCCTCAGGCTTAGACGCCGTGCTGCCGCCTCCGGCAGCCGCCACGGCCTTCGTGGCGCCGGGAACCGCTGCGGCCAGCAATCCTCCCCCGCTGGCAGCGAGAAACTGTCTCCGGTCGATGCCGGAACTCTTGCGTTCACTCTTCATCCAGTTTCTCCTCAGCGAAGTTCGTGGCCCTGCAAATGTCGATGAATTCCGCAGCATTATACGCCGCTTCAGGTAGGGGAGAACTATGCGTTTCGTGGCGGAGCCAAAGCGTCCAAAGCGGGAATCGACCTGGGCGCAATCAGCGCTCGGGCCGGTGGCAGCTTTTTCTGCCGCACCGCCTGCACCAGCATCTCAATAGCCTGGCCCGCGTTGGGCGGCACGAACACCGTGGCCGTCAGCAGCCCGCTGCGCACCCAGGACTGCCCCGTATTCGGCAGGCCATCGCATCCCGTGAAAGGCAGCTTCAGCCACCGCTCGCGCTCGGCTTCGTTCTTCAACTCTTGAAATGCCTTGCGCGCCCCCATGGCCATGGAGTCATCCTGCGCGGCGACCACGTCCACTGCCGCCTTCTGCGATGTCGTCAGCTTGAGCCAAGAGCGCACCGCGCGCAGCGAGCTCTCTTCCGTCCACTGCGCCTTCAGCGTGATGACCTGAATATTCGCTCGCTTGGTCTCCAGCATCCCCTGCGTGCGTTCCTTGGCCGCCGAATTATCCGACGGCCCCTGTACGTAAAGGACCGAGCCGCCTTTCGGCAGCAGCGCCACCAGTTGGCGGCCCTGAATGCGGCCAATCTCCACGTGGTCGGAGCTCACCGCGAACATCGGCGCAGACGATGTCTTGCGGAGCTCTTCGATATAGCCGGCGTCCTGGTTTAGCACCGCCCAGCCAATCCCAGCCCCAGCCGCTGAGCGCGCCACCTGCGGCAGCGAGGTGCTCCCAACCGGTTCGAACACGATCGCCTCCGGCCGCGATTCCGCCGGCGCTTGCACCGCTTTCAAAATCTGCGTGCTCTGCGTGATCGCGTCGTTACCCGCAAAAATGATCTGCAGCGCCACATCCAGTCTTTTCGCTGCTTTTTTTGCGGACTGTGCCTGTTCGACCTGATAGTCGTTGTCGTCGGTTGTGAGAGAAAGCAGAATACGTATCTTCTTCGCCATCGTACCTCTGACTCGAATTCAAGCGCGTTGCCTCTTACCATACACCCGCGCTGGCCAAGTCCAGCGAAATCGTCGGCCCGGAAGTGCCGCCGCGTCAACTCTGTGCCAGCCGGATCCGCTCGGTCAGCCCGGTCCCCCGGTTTTCAAACGGTCTTGGTGTGCCCGCCGTCCATATCCATCAGCGCCCCCTGCAGGAATCGCCCTTGCGGCGACACGATAAAAGCCGCGAGATTCGCGATATCCTCCGGCTCGCCGAGCCGCACGGTATTCGTTCGCTGCACCATCTGTCGCGCAGCCGCCTCGATGTCTCCTCCATGCTGCGCGGCAGCCGCTTCCAGCCAAGCCCGCAGCCGGTCCGTCCGGATGGCCCCCGGGTTGATGGCGTTGACTTGCACCCCGTCGCGGATGCCGATGTCCGCCAACGCCTTGGTAAACGACAAGCAAGCTCCGTTCACCGAGCCCCCGATCGTAAACTCCGCGCCGGGCGTGCGGCCTCCCACGCCAATAATATTAAGCACCGACCCGCGCGCCTGCTTCAAGTGCGGCCAAGCAGCCCGAGCCAACCGCACCGCGCCGAAAAATTTCAGCGCAAAGCCGTCCGCCCAATCCGAATCCGGCATCTCTAAAAAATCGCCCCGCCGCGTAGCCCCCGCATTGTTCACCACGATGTCGATCGCGCCATAAGCTTCCAGCCCCGCCCGCACCAGCGCGGCCGGAGCCTCCGCAGCACGAAGATCCGCAGCGAAAGCCGTAGCCGCGCCACCCTCCGCCGCAATCTCTGAGACAACTTTGGCCAGAGTCCGTTCGTCTCGCGCCGCCAGAACGACCCTGCCTCCCTCGCGAGCGAGTCGCACCCCAATCGCCCGTCCTATCCCCCGGCTGCCGCCCGTAATAATGGCGACTTTGCCCGCCGGCGTCCCCGGTAGTCGCGCCGCTCCAGATTCCTTCACCTGAGTCTCCGTCATCGCCTCAACCCTTCCCTGTGGCAACACTGGTGGACATGCAACTGTAGCGGCCGCCGACCGCTTGCCCTGAGCCGGTCGAAGGGTGGCGGGCGCTTTGTCTACCTAACCGCATTCGTGCCCTGCGATGGTAAGCGAAAGACAATCAAAATCAAATCCTACGGAAACCCGAAACCTCTCCGGTGCGTTGCATGGACAGGCGCTGGGGACGATGAACTACACGCGGCTGAAAATAAAGGGAGACTTCGATGTACAAGTGGGCCCGCTGCTTCGGACTTAAAATAGAAATCGCGGTTGAACCGCCACATCGTCGTTCAGAACAACGCACATCGGCAAAACCATTTCTTCTTCTCTTCTTCACAGCTCTTCTCTTCTCCGCGCTTCCGGCCCGCAGTCAAACGCAAATTCCGCTGCCCGATGGTCCCGGCAAGGACACCGTCCAGACCACCTGCGCCGCCTGCCACAGCCTCAACACCGTAACCAACGCCGGTCACACTCGCGAAGAATGGCAAACGGTTCTCCACATGATGGTCAACGTCGGCGCTCCAGTCCCGCAAGACCAGTTCGCCACGGTGACCGACTACCTCGCCAAAAATTTCCCCGAAAAACCAGTTCCTCCCGCGGTCCTAATTCCCGGAAGCGTCGAAGTCTCCATCAAAGAATGGCAAGTCCCCACGCCAGGCTCCCGCCCTCACGATCCGATGTTCGCCCCCGACGGCGCGATCTGGTACTCCGGCCAAATGGCCAACACGCTGGGCCGCTTCGATCCCAAGACCAATCAATTTAAGGAATATCACCCGAAGACGCCCATGTCGGGTCCTCACGGCCTCGTCGCCGACAGAGGCGGCAACGTTTGGTTCACCGCAAATTTCCGGGCCTACATCGGCAAGCTCGATCCGAAAACCGGCGAAGTCACGGAATATCCGATGCCCAATCCCAAGGCCCGCGATCCTCACACTTTGCTCTTCGCCCCCAACGGCAACATCTATTTCACGGTGCAATCCGCCAACATGGTCGGCCGCCTTAATCCAAAAACCGGCGAAATTACCCTCGTCGATTCCCCGACTCCGAAGTCCAACCCGTATGGCATGGTTGTGAATTCCAAGGGCGTCCCCTTCTTCGTCGAATTCGGCAGCAACAAAGCCGCCAGCATTGACCCGGACACCCTGGCGATTCACGAATATGTTTTGCCCCACGAAGATTCGCGCCCGCGCCGCGTGGCCATGACCCCCGACGACATCATCTGGTATTCCGATTACTCTCGCGGCTACTTGGGCCGCCTCGATCCAGTCACCGGCAAAGTCACGGAGTGGCCGTCACCCGGCGGACCCAAGTCCAAACCCTACGGCATCACCGCCGTCGGCAACATCATTTGGTACAGCGAGTCGAACACCAAACCCAACACCATCGTGCGCTTCGACCCCCAAACCGAAAAATTCCAAACCTGGGTCATCCCCTCCGGCGGTGGCGTAGTGCGCAACATGGTCCACACCCCCGAAGGCAACCTCGTGCTAGCCTGCAGCGGCGTAAACGGCATCGCCGTAGTCGAAGTGAAACCCGCTAGTAAAGCTCCTTCAGGAAACTAGCGCCAATAGGCCGGCTCTTGGGTCTTAGGCCTCTATGTAGGCGCTGGGCTTCAGCCCGGCGGGCCACTCTGCTATCGCTGGCTTGCTCCAACGGCCTCGTTTTTAGTTGCTCGCGAGCGTTTCGCTCAGGCGCCGGATTTTCGCGCGGCCCGCATGCTGTGCGTTTCCAGATTGGGCAGGAACGCGGTCAAAAGGCCTACGATGGGCAGGAACGAACAGACGTGATACACGAAATTGATGTCCTTGATGTCGGCTAATTTGCCGAGCAGTGCCGCGCCTACGCCGCCGGCGCCAAAAGCGAAGCCGAAGAAAAGCCCGGAAATCATTCCGACCCTTCCGGGAACGAGTTCCTGCGCATACACCAGAATCGCGGAAAACGCCGATGCCAGAATCAGCCCAATCACCACGCTGAGAATGCTGGTCCAGAACAGATTGGCGTACGGCAGGACCAGGGTAAACGGAAGAACGCCGAGAATGGAGCACCAGATAACATATTTGCGGCCGATGCGATCGCCGATCGGCCCGCCAATGATCGTGCCCGCCGCAACGGCACCCAGAAACACGAACAGATGAATCTGCGCGCTTTGCACGGAAACATGAAACTTGTTCATCAAATAAAACGTGTAGTAGCTGGACAAGCTGGCCAGATAGATGTATTTCGAAAACATAAGGGCCATCAAGATCGCCAGACAATAGGCAACTGTCTTGGTCGGCAGCGCAGCATGCAGCTCGGGAACTGCCGGATTAGAGTGCGGGCCAGCGTCCACCGCGATGCTTTTCGGCTTGCTCGGCCGGTTCCTCTTGGCCCAAGAGCCAATGTCCGTGAGCAGGATGATTCCGAGCAGCGCCACCAGCGAAAACCACGCGATGCTCGACTGCCCCCGCGGCAAGACGACCGCCGCCAGCAATGGTCCTAGAGCCGACCCGGCGTTGCCTCCCAGCTGAAACAGCGATTGCGCCATGCCGTGTTGGCCGCCCGAAGCCATGCGGGCGATTCGTGACGACTCGGGGTGAAAGACCGCAGACCCGATGCCCACGAGTCCGGCGGCTACCAGAACCGTGCCGAAACTCGGAGCCATCGCTAAGATCAGCAGCCCGATCAGTGTAAAACCCATACCGAAGGCTAGCGAATAAGGTGTGGGCCGATGGTCGGTATACAGTCCGACCAAAGGTTGCAGCAGTGACGCGGTGCACTGCAGCGTGAACGCAATCAGGCCTATTTGTCCGAAATCCAGGTGGAAGGAAGCCTTCAGCAGCGGATAGATCGCGGGCAGCAGAGACTGAACGGTGTCATTCAACAAATGGCAGAAGGTGATCGCCAATAAAATCTTGAAAGCGGTTTTCTCCGCCGCGGCAGGCGCAATCTCGGTTTGCACCAAGGTGGAGTTTGTTTGACTGGACATCGGACCCGGCTTTCCTCTCGGTAGCTCCGCCCCAGTTCGCGCGTGCAAATCATTGCGAGTCTCCGAGCAGGCAGGCGACCTTCAATTTTGCCAGAGGTTCCGAGTTTCACACAAACGTTCCCGGTGTCAGACGTTCCAAAGCCTCCTTTCGCGGCCTTACTGTTCGCGCAGCGCCACCACCGGGTCCACTCGGGCGGCGCGTAGCGCCGGAACGCAGCTCGCGGCAAACGCCACCATCAGCAGCAACGAAGAAACCGACGCCAGCGTGACCAGATCCGTGGACTCCACGCCATACAACATCGAATGCAGTCCACGGAACAGCAGCATCGCCAGCGCAACGCCCACGCCGGTCCCGATCAGTGCCATCGACATGCCCTGCTTCAATACCAGGCCTAGAACATTCCGCCGCTGCGCTCCCAACGCTGTCCGAATGCCGATCTCTTGCGTGCGCTGGCTCACCGAATAGGACACCACTCCATAAACTCCCACAGAAGCCAGCACCAGGCCCAGAAGCCCGAAGGCGCCGGCCAGCATGGCCCCGAGCCGCGCGGGCAACAGCGGCTTCCCATACATCACGTGCGCTTCCATGGTCTTTATGTCAAACACAGCCAAGCCTGCGTCCACTTGGCGGATCTGTTCCCGCACGGGGTCGGTCAGCCGCTGCGGGTCTTCTTCCGAATGCACCATTAATGCTGCCGCGGAAATATAATGCTGCGCCATCGGGAAATAGACAAACATCTGCGGCGTCTCATAGAGAAACAAGTATTTTCCAGTGTGCGTCAGCCCGACGATCTGAATCGGTTTCCCGTTCTTCTCCGTCCGGAACGTCTTGCCGACCGCGTCCTGTCCAGGCCAAATCTTCTTCGCAAAGGTGTCGTTCACGATGGCCACTTTCGGGGAAGCCGCCGTATCCGCCTCCGTAAATTCCCTCCCGGCGATCACCGGCACTCCCGCCGCGCCAAAATAGTCGGGTTGCACCGCATCGTCGAAAGCTGTCTGTGCCTTGGACTTCTCGTCGATCACCTGTCCTTCGGGATAAACGTCCACGGTCGAAGCGTCGTATCCCATTGGGATGTAGGCCACAAAAGAGGCGCCCTTAACTCCCGGAAGAGCCTTCACCCTATCGCTCACCTGCTTGTAGAACTGTTGCCCCCGCGCTTCGTTATAACCTTGCAGTCCCAAATCCATCGACATCATCAACGTATGATCCACGCGAAATCCCATATCCACGTGCGAGGAATTCTGAAAGCTCCGCACGAAGAACCCGGCACAAGCCAGCAACAGCAAGGACACCGCCACCTGCGCGACGACCAGCCCGTCCCGAAACCGATGATGCCCCGTGGAAGCACCTCCCGATCGCCCGCCGGCCTTCAAAACGTCCGCCAAATCCGTTCGCGACGTCTGCAGAGCCGGCATCAGGCCCGCCACAACTCCAGTAGTCAGCGCCGCGATAAAGCTAAATACAAAAATTCTCCAATCCATGCGCAAGTCGAACAACCGCAGCGGAATGTCCGTTGGAATCTGAATCGACATCAACCCCAGCGCCGCCCATCGCGCGAACAGCAGCCCAGCCACGCCGCCGCACAGCGCCAGCAAAACGCTTTCCGTTAAAAGTTGCCGGGCCATCCGCCAACGGCTCGCACCCAGCGCCGTCCGCGTGGCGATCTCTTTTCTCCGTCCATTGGCCCGGGCCAGGATCAGGTTCGCGACGTTCGCGCAAGCGATCAACAGCACCAGGCCTACAAGCACCATGAACACCACGACCGCCGTGGACATGAAGCCACCCAAGCCCGGCTCCGGCCGCGCGCTCAACTCCGGCATCACCAGCAGCGACATATCTTTGTGCGCGGAGTCTGGATACTCCTGCGCCAGCCGATGTGCCGTCGGTTCGGCGGCCGCCGCCGCTTGCGTGGCGGTTACGCCAGGCTGCAGCCTGCCCAACACGTGCAGAAACTGCGAGGTCCGCTTATTGAGATCGTCAGCCTGACTTGGATCCAGCAGGCCCAAGGTAGTCAGCGGGACATAGAAATCCGGTTCTATGAAGTAGTAGGCCCCGTGATAGCGCTGCGGCGTGACCCCAATGATCGTGAACGGGTGCTGATTCACCAGCACCGTCCTCCCAACCACACTCGGATCTCCGCTGAACCGCGTTTGCCAGTACTTGTACCCGAGAACGATCAGCGGATCCTTTCCCAGCACCCAGCCCTCGTCCGCCGCAAACGTCCGCCCTCGCGCCGCTTCCAGACCCAAGACGGAAAAGTAGTTGCCAGTGACCAACTCTGCCCAGGCGCGCTCCGGCCGCCCTTCCACGCCAAGGTTCAAAGGGCCCACCGTAAACGCGGCAACGTCGGTAAACGCCGCCTTCACTTCGCGGAAATCCTTAAAGTCGGGATAAGAGAGGTTGAGCGGAAAATCCAAGCCGGCCGACTTGGTAACCAGCACCACCAGCTGCTGAGGATCCTGCACCGGCAGCGGCCGCCACAGTATCCCATTGAAAATGCTGAAGATCGCGGTGTTCGCCCCGATCCCCAATCCCAACGCCAAGACCGCAACTATGGTGAATCCGGGGCTCTTCCGCAACATCCGCAGCGCGTAGCGCAGGTCGTTCCAAAGGTTTTCCACGGGGGTTCTCCGTCTCGGTTCACCTTAGTAACGTATTCCGCCCCTAAATGTTTCCTTTTGCGCGGCTATTCCCTTGCCGCACTTTAGGATATCGCTCTATAAACGCCCCTCAATCTGACTTTCGCGATGGAGAAGATCCATTGGCACGACCTCGTCGCAGTCTTCACGTCCCATTTCGGGCAACCTAGAAGTCATAGAGTTTGGCCGGATTATCAATCAGGATCGTCTTACGATGACCTTCGTCCGGGGCCCACAAAGCGAACTGATTGAATACGTTGCCGTCGTCGATCTGAAACAGCGGCGTGATCACGGTGGGTTTGCGCCCTGGTATTTGCGCTGGATGGGGCCAATCGCTGCCCCACAAAACGCGCTGCGGGTTGGCCGCGATCAGCGCTTTGGCCAGGGGCGCAACGTCCGGGTAATTCGGCGCCTTACTGGAACTACGATACGGGGCGGAAACCTTGACGTAGGCCCGGCCGGTTTGCACCAACATCAACAAAGTGTCGAAACCGGGCTGCTGCACGCCGAGTGTGCCCTTGGCTCCTCCAAAGTGGTCGAAGACCACGGGCACGGGAGCGGCAACCACCAGGTCCACCATGGCTTCGATAACGGAAAGCCGGGTGTACACCTCCAGGTGCCAATTGCCGCGTTTCTTGATGCGTTGCATCGCGGCGAGGAAGCGTTGGCGGGCGACGGCGGGGTCCGCCTGCCCCAATGTCTCCAGGTTGATGCGGATTCCTCGAACACCCGCCTGATGCATGTCGTCCAGGGCGGAGTCGGAAGTGTTGTCGTCAATCACCGCGATGGCCCGGGCATTGGGGGCGAGCTGCTGGATGGCGTCGATGGTGCAGGAATTGTCGGTGCCGTAGACGGTGGGATGGACGATCACGATGCGGTCTACGTGCAGGGCGCGGTGCAGTGCGCGGGTCTCTTTGACGGAGGCCAGTTCCGGGGTATAGACGCGGGAAGGTGCAAACGGGAAGCGGTGAGGATCTCCAAAGATGTGGGTGTGGCAGTCGCAGGCGCCCGCCGGGACCGCAAAGTTTACTTGCGTGGAGGGCTGGGACGCCGTGGCAAGCGCCGAGGTGACCGGCCGAGCCAATGCCGCTGCCCCGGTAACCGCCGCGCCTATGAGAACGTTCCGTCTAGAAATCATCCGATTCCTCCCGCGGTTGGCGCCGACGCGCATACTCCCGGGTTAGGCCAACAGCAGAGGCGAGGTATATCACGCGACGCGGACCGGAGGCAAAACAACCGCCACGGCGTCCTGCGGCGCGCCGCTTGGCTCGCTCTCTTCGGTTCTGACCGGCCGACGGTAGGTTGTGTCTGTCCCAGACTCTAAGTAAGTGCAATTGTAGCGGCCGCTTTCCGAAGCGGGCGCTTTTCCAACCAACACCTCGGCGGCATCGTCCTCCTTCCCTCGGGAAGAAGTGGTCGCCAATTGGCGAGAGATGTGTAAAATTCCCGGCATGTTCATCGGGCACTTCGCGGTGGGCCTGGCCAGCAAGAAGTTTGCGCCGCGGACGAACATGGGTGTCCTGATCGCTGCGCCGCTATTCCTCGATATGCTATGGCCGGTGTTCCTGCTGCTCGGGTGGGAACAGGTGCGCATCGATCCCGGCAACACGCGGTTCACGCCGCTCGATCTCTTTTATTACCCTTGGTCTCACAGCCTGCTGATGTCCATCGTCTGGGCCACCGGCTTCGCGCTGACCTATCAGCTCATCGCGCGCTATTGGCCAGGCACGGTGGCCATCTGGATTGGCGTCGTCAGCCATTGGATACTCGACTGGATTACCCATCGCCCGGATATGCCGCTGTATCCCGGCAGCGCTCGCTACGGCCTTGGATTGTGGAACTCGATTGCAGGAACGCTGGCCGTGGAGTTGGTCATGTTCGCCGCGGGGATCTGGTTCTATGTAGGCGCCACTCGCGCCCGCGACCGAATCGGCCAGTACGCCTTCTGGGCTTACATGGCTTTGCTGCTGCTGGCGTACATCGGGGATCGCTTTAGCAGCCCACCCTCCAGCGTCAACAACGACATTGCCTGGCCCGGGCTGATCGCGGAGGCAATCCTCATTCCTTGGGCCTGGTGGTTCGATCATCACCGTGCTTTGCGCGCTGGAACGGAACTAGCCTAGCAGGAATGCCGCAAGAGCGTGGTGTGCTTACCGGCTGGAAGTGAATATAATCCCGGGCGATGGCAACCCTTCCTTTACGCAGTGTGACCGAGCGTTCTAGCGTTTCCCCGAGCCGGCAGGAACATCTTCGGCTTCACTGCGTCAACATTTTCGTGCGCGACCAGGATCGCAGCCTGCGCTTCTACCTAGATCAGCTCGGGTTCCATCTGGCCTTTGATACCCGGCTACAATCCGGCGACCGCTGGGTAGCCGTCTCCCCTCCGGATGGCTCCGCGATTCTCTCTCTGGTTGTTCCCAAGCCCAAATCTCAAGAGTACAAGCTCATCGGGCGCTCCACGCAGGTGGTCTTTGTGACGGAAGACGTCACTTCTAAATTCCAAGAATGGACCAGGCGTGGGGTTCGCTTTCAGCACACGCCACGCCTCAAGCGCATCAAGTACGATCGTCAGTCTGAAGCCTCGGCTGCGGCGTCATCCATGCTGCTCGGCGAAGAAACGCCCGTTTGGGGCGGAGTGTTCACCCGCTTTCGGGATGTCGACGGCAATTCGTTTTCGTTGGTGAGCTTTGATGAAGTAACCCACGCCCTCGAGGCGCAACGCCGAGCGGTCGCCCAGAAGCAGGAATCCGAACGCCGCTCGGCCCAGGAGCTGGAAATTGCCAAACAAGTGCAGGCCCGGCTTTTCCCGCAGAGTCCGCCAGCCCTCAAGACTCTCGAATACGCTGGGATTTGCTTTCAAGCTCGTCAAGTCGGCGGCGACTACTACGATTTTCTCGATCTGGGCCGCGACCGGCTCGGGTTGGTGATCGGCGACATTTCCGGGAAAGGAATCGCTGCTGCTCTGCTGATGGCCAATCTACAGGCCAACCTAAGGAGCCAGTGCGCGAACGCTTTGGATCATCCGCAGCGCTTCTTGTGCTCGGTGAATCATCTTTTTTGCCAGAATACTCCCGACGGATCCTTCGCCACGCTCTTCTTTGCCGAATATGACGACGCCGCGGGGCGCTTGCGTTATGCGAATTGCGGGCATCTGCCTGCGCTTCTGCTTCGCGGCGATGACCGCGTCGAACGACTGGAGGCCACGGCTACCGTGCTGGGAGTCTTCCACGAATGGGATTGCGAGATTGGGGAGCGCCAGATTTTTCCGGGAGACAGGCTGGTGTTGTATACCGACGGGGTTACCGAGGCGTTTAGCGAGGCAGGGGAGGAATTTGGGGAAGAGCGGCTGATCGAGGCGTTAGGGCGGCACCGGAAGCTGCCTTGCCAGGCCTTGCTGGCCTCCATTGTTGAGGAGGTTCGGCGGTTCAGCCCTCACGAACAGAAGGATGACATTACCCTGATCGCCGCTAGCGTCAGAGCAAGCTGAAACCGTCTTCGCGCGCGAGTGGGAATACGTTGTCGCGGTTGGGTAGGGTTGCAGATTGCGCCCGCGACGGTCCGCGGCCGCTACAGGTGCCTGTCCGTTTCGCGTGGGAAGATTTGTACGGTGCGCAGTTTGGAACAGGGGGATTTGATGCGGCGGAGAGATTATGTGGCGGGGGGAGCCGGGTTGGTCTTGGCTTTAGGTTGTGGGCTGGGTGGCTCTGCGGTGACCGCCGCTGGGCAACAGGCGGAGAAAAGCAATATGGAGCTGGTCGGGTCGAACGATTTGCAGGGGCGGAGCGCTTACCAGCCTACGATTCATAAGCAGGGAGAGCGGTGGATCGCGTACATCGGTCATCACGCCGGGACGCAGGTCAACACCCTGACTGGGAAGCCGGAGAGCAATGGGACTTCGATCGTGGAAGTGACCGATCCTAAGCACCCGAAATACCTGGCGCATATTCCTGGGGAAGCGGGCACCGCGGAACATGCCGAAATGGGTGGGGCGCAGATGACCCGGGTGTGCGACGGCAGCGATTTGCCGCACGCCGACAAAACCAAGGTGTACTTACTGCGGACCTTTGGCGATTCCGCGCACGAGATTTGGGACGTCAGCGATCCGGCCAAGCCCAGCCGGCTGACGGTGGTGGTGGATGGACTGCACGACACGCATAAAAGCTGGTGGGAGTGCGACACGGGCATCGCGTACCTGGTTTCCGGGGTGCCGGGTTGGCGCACGCGGCGCAGCGCGCAGATCTACGATTTGAGCGATCCGGCCAAGCCGGTGTTCATCCGCAACTTCGGTTTGCTGGGGCAGCAGCCGGGGGCGGCGGGTCCGGTGCCGAGCGATCTGCATGGACCCATTTCCACGGGTCCCAAGGGTAATCGCGTGTACTTCGCGTACGGTCCAGGGGCAAATGGGATCTTGCAAGTCGTCGATCGCGGCGCGCTTTTGAACGGGCCAGTGGAGCCGACCGACGAGAACCTGTTGTATCCGCAACTGGCGAGGCTCGATCTGCCTCCGGACAGCGGGGCGCATACGGCGTTTCCGCTGTTGGGCTTGGAAGTGGCCGAGTTTGCGAAAAACAAGAATGGAAAGACGCGAGACTTCGTGGTGGTTACTCCGGAATCGCTGGCCAACGAATGCCTGGAGGCGCGGCAGATGGTGCGGGTCGTGGATGTAACTACAGAATCGCGGCCATTTGGCGTGGCGACCTGGACGGTGCCGGAAGCCAGCGGGAATTTTTGCGGCCGCGGGGGACGCTTCGGCACGCATTCCTCGAATGAGAATTTCACCTCGATTTACTACAAGCGGGTGATGTTCTTCGCGCATTTCAACGCAGGGGTGCGTGCGGTGGACATTCGCGATCCGTTTCATCCCAAAGAGATCGGGTATTACATTCCGGCGGTCACCGATAAAACGGACAAGCGCTGCGTAGGCACGGGGTCCGAGCAGCGCTGCAAGGTGGCCATCCAGACCAACAACGTGGAAGTGGACGACCGCGGGTATATTTACATTGTGGATCGGGCCAACACCGGGCTGCACATTCTGGAATTAAGCGGAGAGGCTCGCAGGATCGCCAATTTTTCCCGGGATGGTAGCGAGGTACCTTAAGGTCTTTCGTTACAGCGGCTACCAGAGGTGCAGGATGGAGTGGCCCAAAATATAGCCTAGGCCGAAGAGTCCCCCGAGAACTACGCCGGACCACAGGATCAGGCCTAGGAAAGCCCAAGCAAGCTCTTTCCGGTCGTCTTTGGCGTTCGGCGGAAATGGAGCTGGATTGGGAGGCTTGCGCAAGGGCTGTGTATCGCTTAGGTCCACGAGGGCGACTCCGTGGCGGGATCGAGTGGGTGAGTTTGTTTTTGATTGTGAACGAGTTCCCAGGTCCTCTGCAGGAGATCTTCGAATTCGCGATCGGTCAAGGTTCTCTCGGTCGGTTGTGTTTCGCTGGCAGTCGACATCGGGTGCCTCCACGCAGCGCTTCGCTGTTTTTGGGGACAAGGGCGAAGAGCCAACAGAGCTACAAGCAAGTTAGTGTCCAGCGGATTTGGGGTGGGGGGTCGGCCGAACGGCTTGCGCCAACCGATTGAAAACAAAGGGCGAAGGAAATATGGGCGCAATGGCCCGGTGGCGTGAGTACTAGCCATGCAGTCTCCAATGAGAGACAGAAAAGCCCAATTCCCGGCTCCAAAAGGACGCTGCCTGAGGAGGCGTCAGGGCCGGCTCTTAACTAACTGCAGGAACGTGCTGCAGGAACATGTAGGGGCGTGCTTTAGTTCATCCTGACGAAGGAAGGGCGCGTCCCACCTTTTTCCTCGGGGTACCGCGCAGGCTCCTTCGGACGGGAATTGCCACGCGGGCTCTAAAGTCTCGTCCCATGAAACTGGGGCATTCGGCTAGCCGTCTACGGTTGTGGCTAATCCACAGAAGTCAGGAGAGATGCTAATGTCGGGCCGCTTTGGGCGAAGAGACTTTGCTTTGGGGCTTCTAGCCACCGGCGGGGTCGTGCTGGCGAGCCGCGGCTCCCGCGCGGCGGATTTTACATTGCGGCAATTCCACAATCAGCCTGTCGAGAGCCCGCTTCATAAACGGCTGGTGGAAATGTGGACGGCGGTGAAGGCCGAAACCGGGGCACGCGTCGATGTCCAGACGTTTGCGGAGAACGATCACCTTGCTGGCGGCGATCCGGCGGCCTTTAAGATGCTGGTCAGCGGGGAGTTGGACTTCTTCACCCTGAACGGCGGGGTGATCGGTACGATCGTGCCGGCGATGAACGTGCAAAATGTGCCCTTTTCGTTTCGCGCGCAGGCGCAGGTCTACGACGCGCTGGACGGCGACTTGGGGGATTACTTGCGCGGGGAGATGCGCAGCAAGGGCATATACGGCGTGCCGCGGGGATGCTTTGAGAACGGCATGCACCAGATTACTTGTGCCACCAAGCCAATTCGCGCCGCGGACGATCTGAACGGATTGAAGATGCGCTCACCCGCTGCGCCTATTTACGTTGACGCCTGGAAAACCCTGGGCACGGAAGTGGTGGTCGCGAATCTGGACCAGCTCTACGAGACGCTGAAGAGCGGAGCGGCGGAAGCGCAAGCGGATCCATTCGCGATTATCGAGTTACTGAAGCTCTACGAAGTGCAGAAATATGTGAGCATCACGAACCACACTTGGTCGGGATTCAATCTGATCACCAACTTGAAATTGTGGGAACGCTTGCCCAAAAGCGCGCAAGAATCGATCGAGCGCAACGTGGCGAAGTTCGCGCGCTTGCAGCGGGCAGACAATGATGCGCTCAACGTGGAGGCGCGGGAACTGCTGGTGAAACAAGGGATGACGTTCAACGCAGCGGAGACGGCGTCGTTTCGAGCGAAGTTGAAGCCCTTCTACGCGCGGTGGAAGGAAACGCTGGGCCAGAAGTGTTGGAATCTACTGGAAGCGCACGCCGGCAAGCTGGCGTAGCCGTGGCAAAACTTTCGAGGTTGATAGCGAACGAGAATGACAAAAGGAGCGCCGGGATGCGCTTTCGAGTCTTGTTGTCGATCGCTGCAGTGGCCGCGGTCATGGGAGTCTCTCTGGCCTTGCTCGCGCAAACGAGCGGGCAGCCAACGAAGGGAAAAGATGAGAAGGCTACTACTGGTGACTTGACGGGAGTCTGGTCGCAGAACATGCCGGCGAGCACGCGGGTTTACAACAATTTCACTTTTTTCAAGGACGAGCCGCCGATGACGCCATGGGCGGAGGCGAAGTATAAGGAAGCGAAGCCCTCGTTCGGACCGCACTCCTTTCCAATCTCGGAGACGAACGATCCCGTGTACCACGGCTGCTATCCGCCGGGAGTGCCGCGAGTGTTTCTTCATCCGCTGATCATGGAAATCGTGCAAACGCCTGCGCGGGTGATTTTCTTGTTTGAGTACGACCAGATGCGGCGCTTGATATATACGGATGGGCGAGGGCACGATCCTGCCACCGGTCCGACATGGATGGGTGACTCCATCGGCCATTGGGAGGGAGACACGCTGGTCATCGACACGGTGAACTTCAACGACAAGACGTGGCTGGACCGGATCGGACATCCGCACAGCGAGGCGCTGCACGTGGTGGAACATCTGCGGCGGCCGGACCCGAACTCGCTGGTGGACGAACTGACCATGGAAGATCCGAAGGCATATACGAAGCCGTTGACGGCGCAACTGTTCTACAAGTTGCGGCCGAAATGGAGCGTGCTGGAGCAGTTTTGCGAGGACAACGAAACGTTCGAGAAAGTCGAAAAAGTAGTAACCGCGCCGAAGCCGTAGGCGCGATTTTCGTTTCGTGGACGAGCTTGAAGCTGAAGAATCGACGGAGGAAATCATCGTGAACACTATGCCTGATGCACGGACCGGAAGTTCGAGTGACACAACTTCGGAGATCAAATTGGATCGGGCACTGGCATGCTTATTGTTGCGCACGACGCTTGGGCTGAACCTCGCTTTGCACGGCATCACGCGAATTTTTATCGGCGGCGTCACGCAGTTCGTGAACACGACGTTGACGCAATTCCAGAACACGCCATTGCCGGCATGGCAAGTGCGCGCTTTTGCGACGGTCCTGCCCTACGCGGAGTTGTTCCTTGGCGTGTTGCTTTTCGTTGGGCTGTGGACGCGATGGGGGTTGAGCGCGGGAGCCTTGCTGATGATGGCGCTCGTTTTTGGAACGGCGCTGCGAAGCGAGTGGAATATTCTTTTCCTGCAGATGTTTTATTCCTTTTTATATTTTGCGCTCTTGATGTGCAGGCAATACGATTCGTTTTCCGTCGATGGGCTTTTGAGAAAGGGTTGATGAGAGCCCTATTGGCAAAGGCGTTGGCCGTCGGTGCGATTTGCGCTGGCTTGGCGGTTGCGGGAGCTAACGGCTCGGCCGTCGACAAGGACCATGCGGCGGAGGCGGATCATTCTTTGGCAGCCGCGCTCGAGAAGGGCGACGCTGCTGAGGTTGGCAAGCTGCTGGATGCGCAGTTTGAGTGGACCGACGCGCAGGGCCGGACGCGGACCAAGACGGAAGTGCTGCAGAACTTGCGAGAGTCGGCGGCGGACGCTCAAGGCGACACCGACGTCAAAACCTACGACTACCATACAGTTGAGGTCATCACCGGCGCGCATCATAACGCGCGCTTCCTGCGCGTGTGGGTGAAACGTCCAGAAGGCTGGCGGGCATTCGTCGTTCTGGACACCACCATGACGAGCGGGACCGCGCCATTTTCCACGGCAGCGAGTGGTGGGGCCAGCGGGTGTGACAATCCTTGCCGAAACATTCCGTTTGCGCCGACGACGGCAGCCGACAAGACCATCGTCGAAACTCTGGAGCGGCTCAAGGTCGATGAGTGGAATCCGAATCCGGAGGATTGGGCGCGATACGTGGTCGACGATGTTTTCTACGTCACGAGCGCGGGGGCATTGAGCAAAGCGGATCGCGTGGCGCATTTGACGCAGCAGAAGCAGTCGGGCGCGACGATCTTGCCGGGCGATCCGGTGATTTCCATGCGGATATTCGACTATGGCGACGCCGCGGTGATGATCACGCAGAACGCACCGTATCGCGGCGGAAAACCTTATTACAGCGTGCGAGTTTGGACGTTGCGGGATGGCCGCTGGCAGCTTGCCAACAGTCAGCAGACGACGATGGACGCTGCGCCTCCGGTTGCCGGAATCGCAGGTGAGCAACAGGCCGTACTGCGGGCCGACCATGAGTTGGTCCATGCACTCGGAGGAGCGGACAAAGCCGAAGTGGAAAAGCTGCTCGATGTAGATTTCACTTGGATCTCCACGGACGGAAGGAATCAATCCCGCGAGGACATCCTGCAAGCACCGCCCAGACCGATCGTTGGTGATGAGGGCGGCGCAAAGATTTTGGAGCGCACCTACGGGCAAGTCGCACTCGTCGCCGTCGATAGCGGACGAGCGCACGCGCTGCGCTTGTGGGTAAAGCGCGGCAGCGGCTGGCGGGCGCTGCACTTCAACGAAATTATGCAGCCGGCATCGCAGGCCGCCGCTGGAGACGTGGCAGTGCCGAGCGAGGCCGGCGTGGTGACGCCGTGCATCAATCCTTGCAAGAGCGTGCCTTACAAAGCGACGAGCCCGTCGGCGCAAGCGGCGATGACCGCCTTGCAAGAGCTAGACACGGCCTCGGCGAACCGCGATATGGAGCTTTGGGCTTCGCGCGTTCTCGAGGAATGCTTGATCGTGGACTCCGCCGGTACCAAGCCAATTACCAAAGCGGAGCGCATGGCCAAGACCAGTCAGCAAAAACAGACTGGGGCGGATACCAACGAGGCGCCGCCTCTGGTGTGGGCGCAACTGTATGATTTCGGGGACACGGTGTTGATGCTGGCGCTGCACCAGCCGTACAAGGCCAAGCCGTATTACGCGACTCGCTTGTGGGTCAAGCAGGATGGACGATTTCAATTGGCGGCGAGTTATCACACCACGATTGAGGATGTTCCGGCGTTTACGTTGTTGGAGCAGCTTCCGGCGAAGTAAGACGCATTCGCACGATCCGCATCGAACGGACCACCAAGAAAAGAACTTTGAATTTGGCTTGGTTGCTGAGGGCGGGCACAGCGATGCTGTGCCCCTACAGGTTCGCTGCGCGCGCTTCGACGACGTCGAAGGGACTGATTTTGTTGCTTTCAGTCTTCGACGAACTTGCGCAGGCGGCCGAGGGCTTCGTCCCACTGCTTGGAGATGAGCGCGAGGTAGTGTTGCGCGTCTTTGAGGCAACGATGGTCCAATTGCCAGACGCTTTCGCGCCCGTACCGCATGCTGCGCAGAAGACCGGCTGCCTCCATCACATGCAGGTGTTTGGTGATCGCCTGACGAGTGACGTGGGAGCCCGCGGCCAGATCGGTGATGGACATCGGTCCGTCATCACATAGACGGGAGACGAGACGCAAGCGGGTCTCGTCTCCCAAAGCCGCGAAAATGGGCGCGGAAATCCATGGCTCGGCCAGGCCTCTCCCGCTACCGCGCATGAGCCAAGTACTCCTCGATCAGCTTCACGACCATGCCCCAACCTTGTTCGTTTGCCGTGAAGGCCTTGGCCCGGCGCGCGATCGGGATGCGATCGAATCCGGACTCGGTGACGGTCAGCATGATTCCGTCCGGCACTTCCTCCAGAAGAAAAACAATCAGCGTGGTGGGCTCGTGGGAATAGTCGACGTCGCGTTCGATGGCATGAGGATGCCAGCGAAATGAGAACAGCCGCTCGGGATCCATCTGCTCGACGGTGATCTCGAAGGGCAGGCCTTCGTATTCCTTCTGCGCTTTGGCGACTTCGGCATTGACCGTCGTGGGGACAATCACCCCGCGCATCTTGGCTCCAGGCACGAATGGGCCATCGAACTTCATGCCGAACCAACTCCCGAACTCCTTGGAGTCGGTGAGGGCGCGCCAGACGCGTTTGCGGGGTGCGCGTAGAAGAATCTTTTTCTCGATGCGATCCGTGCTCATGTGCAACCTCTGGGTTGCATATTAGCAATGGAAAGAACGAAATGCAACCATTTGGTTGCGGGATGTCGGGAAGCGCATCCCGTGTCCGATGGACGAGAACAACGGATATCGCGGAGTTACCGTCAGGTGCCGGATTGCTTCTGTACTTCGGCGAGTCTGCGGCGCAGGAAGCGAACTTCTACATCATTGGTTGCCAGGGCCAGCGCCTTTCGATAGCAGTCTGCGGCCTGGTCGGTGTTTCCCAGGCGGCGCAACAGATCGGCGCGGGCGGCCGGGAGCAGGTGAAATTCGGAAAGTTCTTGGCGCTTGTCGAGCTCATCGAGAAGGGCAAGGCCCTCTTCGAGAGAGCGGGCCATGGCCACAGCAACGGCCCGGTTGACTTCGATGACCGGCGAAGGGTGGGTGCTCAGCAAGACGTCATATAAAGCGGCGATCTGCGGCCAGTCTGTGTCCCTGGACGTTTTGGCATTGGCGTGGAGCGCGGCGATCGAAGCCTGCAGCGCATAGACACCGGCGGCGCCGCTGCGAAGCGCCGACTCCGTGAGCGCGGTGCCTTCGCGAATTTGGTCGCTATGCCAGAGCCTGCGATCCTGTTCGTCGAGCAGGATAAGCTCGCCATCGGCGCTCATTCGGGCGTCGCAGCGCGAATCGTGGAGGAGCATCAGGCCGAGCAGAGCCCGTGGCTCGGGTTGCTGCGGGAGAAGCTGGCAGACGACGCGGCCAAGGCGAATGGCCTCGGCGCAGAGCTCGCGGCGGATAAGCGCGTCGCCACTGCTGGCCAGATAACCTTCGTTGAAAATAAGGTACACAACCAGCAGCACCGCATCGAGGCGGTCCGGCAAGTCTTCCTGGGAAGGCACGCGGTAAGGAATGCCCGCGTCGCGAATTTTGCGCGTGGCGCGCACCAGGCGCTGGGCCATGGACGGCAGGGGAACCAGGAAGGCTCTTGAGATTTCCTCGGTGGTTATGCCGCAGACGGTGCGAAGGGTTAGCGCCACTTGGGCATCGGTGGTGAGCGCCGGATGGCAACAGGTGAAGATCAGGCGCAGGCGGTCATCTGGAAACATATCGTCGGCGTCGGCCAAATCGGCCGGGGATTGCTGGTTGAGATCGAATTCTCTGGCGATCTCTTCACGCTTGCTGTCGAAGCGGCGATCACGTCTTAGACGGTCGATGGCTTTGTGGCGCGCGGTGCTCACCAGCCAGGCGCGGGGATTCGTTGGCGTGCCATCGGTAGGCCATTTTTGAAGCGCGGCGGCGTAGGCCTCCTGCAACATCTCCTCGGCGAGGTCGAAGTCGCCGAGGAGACCGATAAGCGTTGACAGGATGCGGCCCGACTCTTCCCGGTGGAGCTTTTCGAGATCCATTTTGCAGAGAGGTCCGCAGGGCAACGATGAAGATTAGGTGCTCTGCGGATCCATGTTACTGCCGTTGCAGTTGGCCCAGGCCCAGCGAGGCTCAGGGCAGGCAAGAGTGCCTGTGCTCCTTACGAGCTTGCGGCTTGTTCGCGCACGACCAACGGGCGCACTTCGATGGAGCCGTAGCGCGCGGATGGGATGCGGGCGGCGATGGCGATGGCCTCGTCCAGGTCGGCGGCGTTCACGAGGTAGTAGCCGCCTAACTGTTCCTTGGTTTCGGCAAAAGGACCGTCGGTGGTTACGCGCTTGCCGCCGCGGACGCGTACCGTGGTGGCGGTGGCGACCGGCTTGAGCTGGCCGCCGGCGATAAACTTGCCTTTTTCCGTGATTTCCTTGGTGAACTGGCCGTACTCCTGATACATGGCCCCCTGCTGCGCGGGAGTCAACTTGGTCCAATCGGCTTCCTGGTCGTAAATCAGTAGTAGAAATTGCATGGTCTTGCCTCCTATGGGTTAGACGAACGGGATTCAGGGAATCGACAGACTCAGGCCGCAATACTGCCATTTTCAGCCCGGGGGGTCAGGAATTCGCCTTGAGCGAGTTCACGCGATAGGCCACGAAATCGCCTTCGTGCTTGGTGTGGATGGTGGATTGCTCTGTTTCCGCGAGCCGCCAAACGCGCTCGTGCATCTCGGGGCTGATCAAGATTTCGTTTCCACCGGCGGCGGCGCAATAGCGGGCGGTGCGGTTGACGGCGTCACCGATAACGGTGAACTCCATACGATCGGAGGTGCCGACGAATCCGTGTACGACCTCACCGCAATGAATGCCTATGCCAAAATCGCGGCAAGGAGCGCCGCGAAGCTCGCGGGCCTTGCTCAGTTTGGTGACCGCGCTTTGCATTTCGACCGCGGCGCGCAAGGCGTTTTCGTGCTGTTTGGGGTCGGGTTCCGGACTTCCGAAGATGGCCAAGATGGCGTCACCCATAAATTTGTCTACCGTGCCGTTGTGAGCGAAAATCACCGGCACCAGCACACCCAGGTAATCATTGAGCATTTCCACGACTTCGTCTGGCTCCATGTCCCGGGCCAACTGAGTGAAGCCGCGGATATCGGAGTTAAGAATGGTCACTTCGCTGCGTTTTCCGCCTAAGCGCAAACGGCCGCGGTGGGCCAACAATTGGTCGGCTACCTTCGGAGAAAATTGGCGGAGCAGGTTGGCTTTGACAATGGATTCCTGGCGAAGTTTTTCCTGCAGCCGATGCGTTGCGACCGACATGGCGGCGTAGTGCCCGACCAGAACGAGCAACCTCAGATCCTCGTCGGTGAAAGTGGCTTGGGCGTTCAACGCGCCCGCGCAAATCGCTCCCAGCGCTTCTCCTTGCCAAAGCAACGGCGCGTACATTCCAATTTCCATGCCGCTGCGAGCGATGCTGCCGCTCATATCCACCTCCGCGGTCCGCTTCCAGATGAACCCTTTGCGGTCGGTCATGGCGCGGCGCAGGAGCGTTTCACTCAAATAGGTCTTTTGAACGAAGTGATAGGCCTTGAGGAGCAAGGCGTCCGTGCCGGGCTCGCGAAGCACCAGTGCCCAGCTCTCTCCCGTCGGGATTACTTCCACGAGCTGGTCCACGATTGCCGGCAGCAGGGATTCCAGGTTTGTTTTTGTGGCAAAGTGGAAAGGAAGATCGCAGACCATCTTGAGCCGGCGGGCGCTGTCGTCGCCTTCCACGACGTGAGAAACAGGACTGACGGCGGTTGCGTCCACGTCTCGGGCAATAGCCACACCCGATTCGGCATGGCGCTTCTCGGGGAGAAGGAGGGTGCCCTGCTCGAGGTAGTTTGTTTTCTGGGATACGTCCTGCGTATCCGTAAGGTCCACGCGCAGCGTGGTTCGTCCGGCAAGGATTAGGTCTTCCCGCTGGACCTTTTGCTTGCCGCGGCCTTTGATTTCCACGCCGTTTAGCTGGGTGCCGCGGGCACTGTTCAGATCCTCGATCCAGTAGAGATTGCCTTCCTGCCAGATTCTTCCGTGAAGCCGCGAGACTCGTTGGTCTGGTGAGAGATCGAGGATGATCGGCAAGGTCTCCTCGGCGCGGCCAAAGACGACTTCGCTTTCGGGAGTCTCCCAAACCTTTTCATTGCCGCGATAGGAAGAAACGATGCGCATTGCGGAGGTGACCTAGTTCTCTGGCAGTAGCGTCTCTTGGATGTCGGTGATGAGCCACTCGCCTTCGGCCTTGTCCAACTCGAAAGTTACGGCGTGTTTGGTGGATTTGGTTGCGGAGGCGTCTTTCGAGGTGTAGTCCTGCGATACCCGTGTCTCCGCGATTGCGGTCGCGCCATCGGTACTGACGTTGAGGCTCCGGATATTCATTTGCATGCGTATGGAGCTGGCCCCGTCAAAGGCTGACTTGTAACTCGTATAATCCTCCCCGATGGTGGGCCAGATTTTTGTGAGGGTGTCCGCGTCCTTTCGTTCAAACGCCTGGACGTAGCGCTGGAGCACCGCTCGAACGGCAGCTTTGTTGGCCATCGCCGCAGAAGTTTCCGCGGGCACAACGGGTTTGCCTGCATTCTTCTGCTGCATGCGGGTCTGCACATCAACGATGGCACCGGCAATGCCGTTTGCGTAGCCCAGAGCTTCACTAGACTGTGGACCGCCGTCACTCGACAGCGCCTGGAACTTCTGCTGCAGATTTTTGAGCTTCTGGACGGCGGTGTCGTCGTCGCGTGCCTTGAGCTGATTAAACTGATCTTCCAACTGCACGAGGCGGCTGCGTTCCTTTTGATCGATCTCGGTGAGCAGTGGCGTGGGATCGCCGCCGCTTTGCTTGATTTGCTCGGCTACGAAACGGGCAGATTGGAATTCGCCCTGGCTCATGTCCAGATGAGCTTGCGCGGAAAGATCGCTTTCCTGGATCCGCTGGGGTATGACTTTGTCGAGATAAGTTTGAGCGTCGTCCCGGTGCACTCCCCCTGCGCGAAGGGCCAGGATCTGGCTAAGCCCCTTGCGGGCCTCTATGAATTGCCCGTCCGCCACGCGCTTCAATGCTTGTTGCCAGAGCACTTCTTCCCGGCGGCGAAGCTGGCGAAGGTTAGGATCTTTCACGGATTCGTCAATGGCGGAGATTCGCTTTTGGATCTCGGGAGTCAGCGGACCGTTCAGGGCGGCTGCTTCCAGTAGTTTTTTGCGGGCCCCGTCGAGATCGTTCGAGGCGACTAGCGGGCCCGCGGCATTCAGGATATCGCGTTGCCGAGCCTCGATGAGATCGGCCTTGGGTGCCGGGGGTTGTGTACTTTTCTCAGCGGAGGGCCGAATTGGCCCTGATCGCAGCACGTAAATACCCGCCGCGATTACCCCAGTCAGTGCGAGCAAGGAGATGACCAGGAACGCCGGCCGGCGCCGGGACGCTGGTGTTTCCGGGGTCTGCGCGTTGCCAGCGGACGCATCGGCTGAGGAAGCCGTTTGCGCTTCGATTGGCCGAGCGGGAACGTCGGATGCAATGGCCTTTTGGTCCGTCGGCTCAACTGCAACAGATTCCGGCGCCTGAGCGGCTATTGGCGCAGGAAGCTGCAACAGTTCTTCCTGCGAGATGCTCGGCACGACGGTTGGTTCTTTGAGGGCCGGTTGAGCCGCCGCGCCTTGCGCCGTTGCCGCTTGCCGCAGAAAACTGCCCTCGGACGGCGGCGGGATTGCTTGCGCCGGGGGGCCGGGCATAAAAGCATATTCCCTTTCAGCACTCGGCGGAGCCGCGGTCGGGATGGTCGTCGATTCTCCAGGCTTTCGAGATTCGGCGTCCTTGAGTTGAGCGGTCAGGCGCCGAATGCGCGGGTCTGCGGCTCCGAGCGTATTGGTCTGGAGAGCCTCATCGATAACCTGGCTAGCCGCCTCCAGTTGGCCGGACTCGATGAGTGTGCGAATGGTCTCCAGCGCGCGAGCCTGTTCCCTTTTTTTCTCCCGGGCTTCAAATTCGACCTCGGCGGTGTTCAACAACTGGGTCACATCGGTGTCCGGGCCCAAGGTAACCAGTGTCTGGTTCGCCAGGTTTATGGCCTCGCTGAACTGTTCCCGATTGATCTTGACTCTAATTTCCCGGACGCGCTCTTCGATCTGCTGCCGGACTTCGAGTTTCTTTTGTTGAATCTCCGCCTGCTGATAGAGGTGCAGCAGGTCGGGATTCGCGGGGAAGCTTTTGAGGCCGATCTGAGCGATGTCACTGGCCTCTTTAAAGCGATTGGCATCGCATAGCGCCCTGGATTGATTCAGGGTCTGGCGGAACAGCAGTTCTTTTTCGTCGCTCTCCTGCTGGCTGGTGGCAAACTCGGCAAGCCGCCGGAAGCTGGTCTCGCCGGGAAACTCGGTAAGAAGCTTCTTGGCCTTGGAGATGACTTCGGGATACTTCTTTTCACTCATCAATTTCTTGAGGAGGTCCGACTCCTGCTGTATGCGTTCTGCCCTGGCGTTCTTTTCCTGTTCGCGGCGGACCAGCGCGGTCAGCTTGACCACTCCAGCATCCTTGGGGTGCACCGCAGCCAACGCATCCAACAACGTCAGGGCTTCGTCGAAAGACTGCACCGCCAACTGGGCGCGCACTTCTCCAAGTTTCTGCTGTTTCTGTTGCTCGGCCTGATCCCGGCGAGCGGTTTCCAGTAGATTGCTGATCTCCGCTTCGTTGGGGAAATCCACCTGTAGTTGGCTGAGAACGGCGATGGACTCGTCATAGTGCCTCGCGGCCAAAAGTTCGCGGGCCTTGGCAAGACCTTCCTGCCGATGGTGCTCCTGTTGATTTTCGCGCGCAGTTTCCAAGAGGGCAGAGATCTCTTGCTCATCCGGGAATTCCTGGCACAAAACCGAAAGCAAGGAAATGCCTTCGTCGTAGCGGCGAGCCGCCAAGGCGCTTCTGGCCTCGGCCAAGCCTTGCAGCCTGCGGCGTTTTCTCTGTTCCTTACGGACTTCTTCCAGAAGCGCGGGTATCTCTTCATCGCGCGGGAATTGTTCCTGCAGGTTCCCCAGACGCTTGAGGCATTCTTCATAGCGGCGGGCGGCGAGAAGATTTCTGCAGTCCAGCAGGGCCTGCTCCCGGCGCTCGGCTTGATCCTCGCGCACGGTCTCCAGCAAGGCCGGTACTTCCTCGTCCTCCGGGAACTCTTTCTGCAAGTCGGTCAGAAGCTGGATGCACTCGGTGTAGTTCTGCCGGGTCCATAGGCCGCGGGCGTATTGCAGCCTTTCCAGCAGCCGCAAACGTTTTTGGCGTTCCGCCTTTTCTTGCACGACTTGCTGCTGCAGGGCCGCCGCCTGTTCGTTGGCGGGCTCGGCTTCCAAGACCTTGGCTACCAGAGGTTCCGCTTCGTCGGGCAAGCCTTCGGCGATGCGCTGTTTGGCGGCCTTCAGCCAGCCGGCAATCAATTCGGCTCGATCGAGTTCTTCCCGAACAACTCGCCGCAACTCTTGCGCGGGTTCAAAACTGGAATCCAATTGTAGAGCGCTCTCGGCGGCTATCCGAGCATCTTGAATTTTCCCCTCTCCGAGAAGTGTGTGGCCCTTTTCGACAAACTGTTGAACCTTGGGCCGAACCAGAATGCGCTTCAGCTCCCCGTTGACCTTCTCTAACAGGGATCGAACTTGTTGATTCGCGGCTTCGAATTGGAGGGCTTGCCGCAACAGGTCGCGAGCCTCGGTGAACTGGCTCTGCTCTACGAACCGGCGGCTTTGGTCGAAAAGTTCGGCAACCGACTGCGCCTGAAGCCTCTTGGAGACCGGATCCAACTCGACCAGCAGGTCTTCCATGGATTGGTATCGCTCGCTCGGCGATTTCTGCAGCGCTTTCGAGAAAATGCTCTCCAGCTCCGCCGGGCAATCTGACAGGAATTTAGACAGAGGCTCGGGATCTTGTTCGCAGATGCTGCGCATCAGACTTGCGGGAGTGTCTCCGGTGAAGGGCCGGCGATAACACAGCAACTCGTAAAACAGGACGCCCAAAGACCAGATGTCCGAGCGCTCATCCGCGCGCTCGCCGTGATACTGCTCGGGAGACATATAGGCGAAGGTGCCGATCAGCATTCCGGTTTGCGTCTTGGAAGCCTCCAAAACTCGGGCGATGCCGAAGTCGACGACTTTCACGGAGCCGTCTTTGCCGACCATTATGTTCCCGGGCTTGATATCGCGGTGCACAATCCCGCGTTTGTGGGCATAGTCAAAGGCTCGGCAGGCCTGCATGGCGTAGACCAGCTTGAGGGAAATCGGGATCGGGGCGCGGCGGGCAATCACTTGCTCGAGGTTTTCGCCCTCCACGAGTTCCATCGCGATAAAGGGAATTTTCCCCTCTTCGCCCATATCGTAGATGGTTATGATGTTGGGATGCTGGAGCCCGCCGGCCGACTGCGCCTCGCGGTAAAAGCGCTGCAGCAAAGCGGGATCATCCGCGACACCCGTAGTAATGGTCTTGAGGGCAACCAGCCGATTGATAATCGGATCGCGGGCGCGGTAGACCACTCCCATCGCACCGTGTCCCAACTCCGCCAGGACTTCGTATTTGCCGAGCTTCTTCAACTCACACACTCGCCGACATAAAAAACCCAGGGTGCCGCAATATGGCTTCAGACCGCCGAGGGACAGAACGACGAGCGAAGGATCCGGATTCCGTTTTCGGGTATAGCCTCGAAAGACGTGCGAAGTCGCATGCTACGGCCGCACCCTCCGTAGGGATACACTGGCTGATGGTTCCCAGAGAGCAGCATAGTCCCAAAACCCTCTGCGTCTGTCAATTGAATGGAGGCTTGGGCTGGAGGTACAGAAGTCCAGGAGACGTGAGTTGGGTTCCCCTTAGCTGCTGAAAACAGACGTTTTGTGAGATCCGGATGCGATTTCAGATCACGAAATGGCGGGACTGGCGAGGGTCGAACTCGCAACCTCTACCTTCGGAGGGTAGCGCTCTATCCAGTTGAGCTACAGCCCCGTTTAAGCTTGATGTCGGGCAACCAGGCAGAGCAACTCCGCAAGCTGACCAACTCCAAGCAATGGACAGGTTAGCTTGGTTTCCGGTGCTGGTCAATTGCGTGAGCTGGCGCGGCCCCGAGTGAGTCCAGTGTTTGGCCCGGTGCGGTGGGCCCAAGCCTGGCCAGGTCTTTTGCAAAAGCTTAGCCCTTGGCGTGGTCTTTAATTTGCCTCGCCAGCTTTTCGATCTCCTCGGCCTTTTTCACCATGGCCAGGGACAGAACCGCGGTGGCGTCGGTCTTATCCACTTCGGTCTTTAATTCCGAAGCGAGCTCGTAGAGCTTTTCCACATCTTTCTTAATGTCTTTTTGATTCTGCTCGAGCACCGCTTTCTTCGCTCCCGGCTTAGGGGCGGGGGCGTCGTCTCTGTCGTCTGGGCTGTGCCGGGGAAGTGGCGGCTGCGGAACCGGGTTCTGCGCGGAGATCGTTCGGGAACCGGCGAAGAAAACCACCGCCCAGCACGGCCACAGCAGCAGCAAACGGCGCCTGGATGGATGCATAATTCCTCCCGGAGAGAACCCCCGCGGCGCGGCCCACCAGGCCGTCGCACTGCCGCGGTCAATGCTATACTTTCCCTCGCTGAGAACATGATGTCCAGCCCCTTCACCGCGTGGCTCAATTTCACGATCCCCAACGCTCTCCATCTCTTCGGGATATTGATACTGGCACTGCTGCTCAACCACCTGCTGCGCCGGGTCACGAATTCGCTGATCAAACCTGCCGGTTCGCCAGCGCGAATTGCACAAACTCGCGAGCAGCAAACCCGCACACTGGCCAGCACTCTCTACAATGCCGGCAGCAAGATGGTATGGAGCGTCGCGGTGCTGACCGCGCTTCCGGAGTTCGGCATCAGTGTCGTGCCGGCGGTTGTGCTGACAGGAGTATTGTTGCTCGGGCTGGGGCTGGGCGGCCAGCACATGATCCGTGACCTGCTCGCGGGTTTTTACATCGCGATGGAAGACCAATACATCCCCGGCGACACCATTCAAGCCGGCGGCGTTGCCGGCCGCGTCGAGCAACTGACCTTGCGGCGGACCGTGGTGCGGGACTCCCGCGGTGCTGTCGTAACCATCGCCAACGGCGATATCCGCACCGTCAGCAATCTCAGCCGCGATTGGTCCCAAGTTTTCCTGGATGTGGCGGTCGCTCCGGAAGTGCCACTCGAAAGATCCTTGCAGGCACTGGAAGCTGCCGCTGCGGGACTCCGTGCCGATCCATCCTGGTCGCAGGCACTCGTGGACGGTCCGCGCGTACTCGGCTTGCAGGGCTACGACCGGTCCGCATCGACTTTACGCTTGCAGCTGCGCACCGTTCCGACGCGGCAGGACGAGGTTTCGCGTGAGCTGCGCCGCCGCATTCAAATCGAATTTCAGCGCCAGAGCATTCCCCTATCGACGTTACAGCACCACGAGCCGTCTCCCGCGCCAGCTGCGACGCCAGAGGCTACCGAGCCGGGACTCCCAAGTTAGCAAGGAGAACCAACATGCCGCCGCAAGTCAGCTACGAACAAGTCAACCTGATGCTGCGCCTCTACGATATCCGGCGAGAGCCACGGCTGCGCCAGGCGCGCGCTTGGTTCGTCGAGCATTTCCATCCCGTGTCACCCGAAGAGATGATGCAAAAGTATCCGCAAGGAGGCGAAGAAAACACCTACATTCGGATGGTGATCAGTTATTGGGATATGGTCGCCAGCATCGTGAATCGCGGATTGATCGACGACGAGCTCTTTTTCGAGAGCAATGGAGAGATCTGGGTGGTGTGGGACCGCATGCACAGCATTGTTCCCACGTGGCGCTCGGCGTTCAAGAATCCCCATCTTTTTTCGAATATCGAGGACACCTGCAAGCGATTGGAAGCGTGGCGAGAAAAGCGATCTCCGGGTTCCAGCGCCGCCATGCGAAATATGATGGCCCAGACTGCCCAGAAATCCAAAACTACCTGATTCAGATCCGTGGACCGGTTGTTTCGCGAAGCACCGGAGAGACTTTTTCCGTTGAGATTTCTGGCTTTGCCAACTTAATGCAATTTCGGCCCCCCGCCTTGGCAGCATAAAGCGCCGCGTCCACCTCATGTAACAATTCTTCCACCGGCCGGACACCCCAATCGTGGCTTAGCAGCAGTCCAAAGCTCATGGTGACTTGCAGCGAGCCAGTGGCGGTCTGAATGGGGCGGCTGCCGATGGCCTTTCGAATCTCCTCGGCTCGTGCCTCCGCAAATTGCGGCTTGCAGTTATTCAGCACCATTAGAAATTCTTCGCCGCCGTAGCGGCCGACGAAATCATAGGAACGTATGGACAGCAAGAGGCGCCGGGCGATTTCTTGCAGAACTTCATCTCCAACGGGGTGGCCGTAGGTGTCGTTTACGGATTTAAAGTGGTCCACGTCCCCTAGCAGGACAATCGTACACCCCGATTCTCGCTGCGACCTCGATAGTTCGCGGCCTAGCAGATCCATGATGACGCCCCGATTCCAAATCGAGGTGAGCGCGTCATGCGTCGCCTTGAAGCGCATTTGCTCGCGCGCTTCCACCAGCCTTCCCTCGAGGTGCAGAATGCGTTCGCCGGTCCGCAAGCGGGCTTTCAGTTCCTCTACGTTGAAGGGCTTGGTCAGATAGTCATCCGCGCCGGACTCCAGACCCGCGACAATGTCTTCCTTCGATTCCTTCGACGTCAGCAGAACCATGTAGACGTAGGCCTGCTCCTGCTGTCTCCGCACTTCACGGCAAACGCCCGGGCCATCCAGCTCCGGCATCACCCAATCCAGCAAGGCTAGCCGGGGGCCTTCCGCTTGGCTTAACTGCTCGACCGCCAGCCGTCCATTCTCGACGGCGCTAACCTCATACCCGGCTCGTTCGAGGGTCTTTTCCAGCAAGCGCCGGGAGAGGACCTCGTCGTCGGCAATCAGAATCTTCACGAATGGGCCTCCGCCATATAAGTCTCCATTTCCGGCAGCAGCCCTTGCACATCGCTTTCGAATGCAGCGAGAGCCTGCTTTAGTGCAGACTGGTCGCCCACACCCGCTTGCTGCTCCAGCTGGCCGGCGGACGCAGCCGCCTTCGTGACCGCCAAGTTCGACAGCATCCCTTTCAGCGTGTGGCTTACGGTCGCCACCTCTTTGGCGTCTTCGCGCGCGACCGCCTCCCGGACGGCCAGAAGATAGCGAGGAAACTCTTCCGCGAAGATGGACAGAAGATCGCGCAACAGCTCACGATCGTTGTCAACGCGGGCGAGCAATTCCGGAAGGTTTACGCTCGTCCCTGCCGTCAAGTCTTTTGATTCTTGCATTGCTTTTTCCTCCCGCTTTGATTTCTTCCCGGCAACCCTCTCGATTTCCGCACTCAAGAGTTCGCTTCGGATGGGTTTCGAAACGTATCCATCCATACCGGCTTGCAGGCACTTGTCCGCGTCGCCGGTCATGGCGTGCGCGGTCATGGCTATGATCGGGGTATGAACGCCCTTCCCTTTTTCCAGATCGAGAATGCTGCGAGTGGCTTCCATCCCGCCCATCACCGGCATCTGAATGTCCATCAGGATTACGTCGTACTTGTGGCGTTGAACCAACTCAACAGCATTCTGGCCGTTCACCGCCAGCGTGACTTTGTGGCCCATCTTTTCCAGGAGGCGCATGGCCAGTCTTTGATTTACAGTGTTGTCCTCCGCCAGAAGCACATTCAGGCCTTGCGTCGCATCTATTTTCGGCTCGGCAATTGGTGCGTCAGCGCGGTTGGCAGGACCTCCGAGTGCCTTCCGAATCGCCTCATGCAGCGCGGCGCGGCGCAGCGGCTTCGAAAGCCGCTGCGCGATCCTTAGCTTTTTCGCGCGCTCGCTATCGTCGGCGGACGGTGAAGAAGTGAGAATCAGAATGGCCGGCCTTTCGTCTGGCGAAGCGAGGCGGATTCTCTCGGCTACTTCATAACCGTCCATTCCCGGCATGTTTTGATCGAGCAGGATTAGCGGAAACGGCGCTCCCCGCCGGACACTTTGCTCGAACGCTTTGACCGCCTCGAATCCGTCGACGGCCATTACCGGGCGCATGCCCCACCGCGGCAACAAATGGGCCAAGAGTTCCCGGTTCACTTCGTTGTCGTCCACTACTAAGACCGTTTCCCCGGCCAACTCCGCGTGCACCGCAGGTTCCGAGACACTTTCCGATGCCGAGGCTCTGGCGAAGCACGCGGTAAAGAAAAACTTGCTGCCCTGACGTGGCGTGCTCTCTAGCCAGATCTCCCCGCCCATTAGCTTCACCAAGCGAGCCGAAATCGAAAGCCCGAGGCCCGTTCCGCCGAACTCCCTGGTCGTCGAAGAATCGGCCTGCGAGAAAGCCTCGAAGATCTGCTGGTGTTTTTCGGCCGGAATTCCCACGCCGGTATCGGAAACGATGAAGCGAATCCAAACCTCTGATTCGACCGACGGCAAACGTTCGGCCCTGACGCTTACTCCGCCTTCCTTCGTGAACTTGATGGCGTTACCCGTCAGGTTGATCAAAATCTGGCGCAGCCTTGCGGAGTCGCCGTTGATGCGCTCCGGGATCTCGCCGTCGGCGGACCAAGTCAGCTCCAGTCCTTTTTGCTCGGCGCGGATGGCCAGCGGATGCAAGGCGTCTTCAATGCAATCCAAGAGCGAAAATGGAAGACATTCGAAGTCCAGACGCCCCGCTTCGATCTTCGAGAAATCCAGAATGTCGTTGATGATTCCGAGAAGCGCTTCCGCTGACGATTTCACCATGCCCAGATACTCGCGCTGCTCTGGGGACAGCTCGGTATCCAAGGTCAGCTCGGTCATTCCCAGAATGCCGTTCATCGGTGTGCGAATCTCGTGACTCATGTTGGCGAGAAATTCGCTCTTCGCCCGGCTGGCTGCTTCCGCAGCCTCTTTGGCTTTGTGGAGCTCCTGCTCGGCCTTGCGGCGTTCCGTGATGTCTTGGTACAGCACTAAGTGGCGAGCCACCGAACCATCGACGAGCAGAGCCACGCCATGCATTTCAACATCCAGAATCTGCCCACCTTTTCTTTGCCGCTGCGCGGTCTTGTGAATCGCCTGCTGGCTAAGCACTTCCTCGCAGTTTGCGGCCACTTCCTCTCCCAGTTTTCCGTTCGCAACTACGTCCCGGAGTGGTTTTCCGATGATGTCCTCCAGTCGGTAGCCGAACAGCGCCTGAAAAGCCGGATTGGCGAGTTCGATCTCGCCGTTCAGGCTAACGACGACGATGGCGATGGGACTGCTTGCGACAAGCGTGTTTAGAAAGATGGTTCGTTCTCGAAGCGCTGTTTCGGCGCCCCGGCGTTCGATCACTTCGCGTTCTAGTTCGGCGGTCCGGCTGGCCACCCGCAACTCCAGGGTGTCGCGGGCCTCCGTCAATGCCGCGTTCCGCCCTTCGATTTCCTCCAGCATATGATTGAAGTCCGCACTCAGTTGGCGTAGCTCTTTCCCTGCCAGGGGTGGGGCCCGCAATGAGTATCTTTTCTCGGTTGCAATCGACCGGGCAATTCCGGCGAGATTCAGAATCGGCGCGGTAATCGATTGCTGCAGCGCGGCCGTCAGAACGTAGACGAGAAACAAGCTTCCGGCGCCGATCAGCAGGGTCAAGAGCTCGAAGCGTCGCGAACGCTCTTGCAGGTCTGTCAGGTCCGTGTCCAGGTACAGCGACCCCATTTCATGCCCGTCCATGGAAATCGGCGATGTTAGGGTCAAGCGGTTCTTCTCCCAGTTAGTCCCCGTGGGTGTTCTGTCGGGAACAACTAGACTGCGTTTGAGATCGTCGCGAACGAACGAGGCGAAATAGCTTCCATCTTTTCGGTATAAAACCCCGGCGCGCAAGTGCTCGCGCGTGTGCAGCGCTTCCAGCAGTTTGGAACCGCTCATGGCGTCGTCGAACGCGAGCGGCGCGACGGCGTTGGTACCCACCAGATCCGCGGCCGACTGCAACTCTTCCACTTTCTGTTTGTGGGCGGCGTGCGTGTCGTAGGCTAGAAATCCGGCGCAGCCGAGCGTCAAACCTATCCCGCTGGTCATCAGCGTCAACCACAGGAGCCTTTGACGAAGGGACAATTCGCGGATCACTCTTGCGGGCATGCTAGAGTTTCGCGGCCTCCGGGTTGTTCCGTACTTGCTTCGCCAGTGCCAGAAGCCTGGAGCTGATTTTCAGGTGCGCGCTGGTCGCGGCCAGAAGATTCACCTCAAACTGCAGCGTTTCCCGCTCAAACGAGAAACTCAAGGCCCCGCCGGCCTTGAGAAAATCCGGCGTCTCTCCCACCGTCAAGACGTCCGCGCCCTGAACAGCCAGCAGAACCTTTTCGTATCTCTTCGTCTCCGAGCGGCTGACAAAAAGTATGTGACAGCTCCGCAACTCCTGATCCTTGTGCTTCGGCTGGACCTCGATTCGCCGGCCATGCGGCGTTACGCTTTGGACCGCCCGTGCCAAGTTGATTCCGAAGGAAAATTCACCCAGTACGCACACGAGAATCGGCGCCTGCGTCGATGGAAAAGCGTCCTCCGGCCAGTCGATGAAGCTGGGTACCATCGCTAGAAAATTCGCCTTGATGCGATACTCCATCGGGACGGAGCTTTGCGCCGTGGTAGAGAGGGGAGCCAACAGTAAAACAAGAAAAATTCCCAGGCTCCTTGCGGCATACCCCCGCCCGAACGCCTGCTCCTGTTCGCCAGTGACAAGGTGCTGCTGCCTGGCGCGACGGCCCTGGCCGTCTTGGTGCGCAGCTCGGCGTTCGCGCCTCCTGACTATCCGTTCTCGGCAGTAGGCAAACGCACGAAGCACAAGTGCCCCCTAAACACTCGGGCACACCGGTGGCCATTCAGAAATTCCTAGCGTTAATCAAATACCTCAAAACAAAAGAGTTCTGGCGGGCTCGCGCGGACGGCACCAAACCGTGAATTCCCAGAATTGCACCACGTCCTAACACTAGGCCCAATCTGAAACACTCACCCGTCGGTCCAGCTAGCGTGCCCACGACCCGACGCACCTCCCGCTTTCGAGACCAAAGCAGGTCCGACATTTGTGAGACCCGCTCATCGGCCAGACGCGCCTCCAGCGGCGCGATTTTCACCATGGAGTTATTGAACAGTGTATGTAAAACATCAATGAAATGGCCGGCGCGAACGGCGCGGCACTACGCATTCTTCGCCCTCATCATACATAGTCCGCTGTATTGTCCGATTTCGATGCGCCATTTATACCTCTTGTAGGCTATCGCTCGGCTCACTGCTTCTGAAGCGTGCGCCAAGAACTCTGGCGCGATATTTAACACGCGATTCTCAAATAAGAATACTGGCCAGAGGCTGGCTCTAATAAGGAGTGTTTCCGATGGATGTCCAAGCAAATCTTCCCGAACGCACATTGGTCGCTAAAGCACGCTCCGGCAACCAAGAGGCTTTCACGGAACTGGTTAGGAGGCACTCCGGGCAGGTCTATGGGCTCTCCCTTAACATGCTCAGAAACCGCGAGGACGCCGAAGACAATGTGCAGAACGTTTTGGTGAAGGCGTTTCACAACATCCATCGCTTTGAAGGCCACTCACAATTCTCGACGTGGCTGGTACGGATCGCCATCAACGAAGCTTTAATGAAACTGCGAAAACGAAACTCGGAGCGTATATCCGACTACCATGAGCCCAACGGTTGGGACGATGAACCCCTGAACTTTCCCGAAATCGCGGATGTCCGCCAGGACCCTGAACGGCAGTACATCAGCAAAGAGCTGGCGACCAAAGCGTTCCGGGGACTCAATCCCTCGTTGCAGGACACCTTCATTCTTCAGAAAGCGGAAGGCTGGACCAATCGCGAGTTGGCGCAGGCGCTGGGCATCACCGTGTCGACCGTGAAGTCCAGAATTTTCCGCGCGCGGATCAGGCTTCGTCAGCAACTTTTGGCACTCGCTGATCCCCAGCCTGCGCTTCAGAGCTGAAATCCGAACCCCGCGGCTCTGCGGTTCGTCGTTTTGCCAAGTAATTGATCACGTGGCCCGCTCCTAGGCGCTTCCGCCGAGCACCTTTGCGAAATTCCCGTCAACTTTGCTCGCCGAAACGAAAAGAGCCAGCTTGGCAGTTGCCGAACTGGCTCTGTTGTCGAACGACGCTACGACCTTAGGAACCGGCTTTAGCTCGAGGAACTGGCCTTCTGGTTCTTGACCTCTAGTTCATTCACCACCTGCTTGACGTTCGGGACAGTACTCGCCAGCTTCTCGACTTGCGCCCGCCGGGCTTGCGAATGCACGCCGCCGGTGAGAGTCACCACGCCATTCTTTACGTCGTATTTCACATCGTTCTTCAGCTTGTTTTTTACCAGAACCGCATCAAGATTCTTCTCGATCCCCTTATCGAGATCCGAATCCACCGTTTTTGCTTCGCTTTCATTTCCCGGAGGCCGCACGCCGATCTGGTCGGACACCACCTGCGATCCGGCGTCGCTGCGGGCGAGAGATTCCGCTTGTGCCTTGTCGCCTTCGGTGGGCACCGTTCCAGTCAGAGTTACAACGCCCTTATCGCGGTCCTGGCTTACGCTGACATCTTTGTATCCCGCTTGGTCCAGCGACTTCCGGATGTTGTCCGCCACATCTGGGGATTTGTTCGCGTTCGAGCATCCCGCCAGCGCCCCCACCAACAACAGCGGGAGCACCAAAACTGATCTTCGCGCTTTCATATCTCTCCTTTTCTCGCCCGTT
>Ga0210384_10000092_pt1 | contig 134308 bp, 126 predicted proteins | sample IncBWH2MmetaG_FD_160574 | JGI IMG/M metagenome (GOLD analysis project Ga0210384, IMG submission 160574) | Forest soil microbial communities from Barre Woods Harvard Forest LTER site, Petersham, Massachusetts, United States - Inc-BW-H-2-M | ecosystem: Environmental > Terrestrial > Soil >...
AATCGCTGCACCGTTGGTGGCGGGGCGTCGTTCGGTGCCTGTGCGAATGCGCTAGCTGAAAGCAATACCAAAACTCCGATAGAGTTCAGCGTCATCCTCGAGCGCTCCCCCGCCGCAACGCGCCGGAAAGTTTCCAGTTCTTCATGGCGTCCGTGAATTGCCGGAACAAGTAGTGCGAATCGTGCGGCCCGGGCGAGGCCTCGGGGTGATACTGCACGGAAAACAGCGGGAGCGTGCGGTGCCGCAATCCTTCGTTGGTATGATCGTTCAAATTCAGGTGCGTGGCTTCGACTTCGCTCGACGGCAGCGAGTCCGGGTCCACGCAGAACCCGTGATTCTGCGCCGTGATTTCGACCTGCTCGGTCAGAAGATTTTTCACCGGATGATTCGAGCCGTGATGGCCGAAACGCAGCTTGAAGGTCTTGCCTCCGAGCGCGAGGCCACAGAGCTGGTGCCCCAGGCAAATCCCAAAGACCGGCACGCGCCCGAGCAAATTGCGAATCGTCTCAATCGCGTAGGTGGCAGGCTCCGGATCGCCCGGGCCGTTGGACAGGAAGACGCCGTCGGGTTTCAGCGCCAGCGCATCCTGCGCCGAAGTTTTCGCGGGGACCACCACGACTTCGCAATTATGGTCGACGAGCAGGCGGAGAATATTCTGCTTGATCCCGAAATCGTAGGCCACCACCCGGAGCTTTCGCGTTTCGGCGGCCGACTGTGCTTCGCCCATCGCTTCCTGCCAGGGCGACGCCGTCAATTCGATGGAGCCCTTTTCCCAGCCGTATTGCTGATCGCAAGTAACGCGGCTGGCCAGCTCCAGGCCAGCCATCGAAGGCAGCGCCCGCGCTTCCGCGAGCAGAAGTTCAGCGGGCGCGCCGTCGGTCGACACCACCCCTCGCAGCGCGCCCTTCTTGCGAATGTGCAGCACCAGCGCGCGCGTATCCACGTCCCAGAGAACGGGAATGTTGTGCCGCACCAGATAATTCTGCGCGGATTCGCCCGAGCGCCAGTTGGAAGCAATGGCCGAAAATTCCCTGACGATGAGCGAGTCGATGTACGGGTGCGCGGACTCCTCGTCATCGGCGTTGGTGCCCACGTTTCCAATGTGGGGATAAGTCAGGCAGACAATCTGGCCGGCGTAACTTGGATCGGTGAAAACTTCCTGATATCCGGTAAGGCTGGTATTGAAAACGACTTCGCCGCCGCGCCGCGTGATCGCTCCCGCTGCGCGCCCATTAAAAATGCGCCCGTCTTCGAGCGCAAGAATTCCCTTCCGAGCTTCTGCTTCAGACAGTGGATCCTCTTTCTTCCCGCCTTCGCCAGAGCGCTTCGGCGGGCAGGCCCGCTCATGCCCGAGCACGATGGCGGGCAAGCCCGCCATAGCGCTCTGGAGAAGGCGGGTTATTTCACGGTTTCGGCAAATACCGGGATCGAACCGAAGTGATCCACCGGCCAATAGGCGAACACAGCCTTGCCGTAGATGAACCTGCGCGGCACCGGCCCGAAAATCCTTGAGTCGTTCGAGCTGGTGCGGTGATCCCCCATTACAAAATACTCGCCCTGCGGAATTTGCGTGGCCGGGTAGGTCCCGAAATCGTCCGAGCCCGGTGGAACATACGGTTCCGTCAGGAGTTTGCTGTTCACGTAGACTTGCCCGTCGCGAATCTCGACCGTGTCCTCCGGCAATCCGACCACGCGCTTGATGAACGACTTCGAGCGGTCCAGAGGATACCAGAAAACGACGACATCGCCGCGTTCAATCGGCTCGAACCGGTAAACAAATTTGTTGATGAAGATTCGCTCCTGATCGGAGATCAGGGGAGTCATGCTGGTGCCTTCCACTTTCACCGGCTGGTAGAAAAAAATGATAATAACGATGGCGAGGGTGAGCGCAATCACCAGATCGCGCCCCCAACTTCGAAGTTCGCGCCGCAGGGGTTGCGCCGCTCCGGGCGCGAGGGTCGTGCTGATTTCGGCGTTCGGCTCCATGTCCTTACGTGTGAACGACTAAATTTATACCACGCTCCTCCCCCTTTGCGCCAGTGGTACGAAAACGAATCTGATCAAAAAGTTGACCGACAGTTCTGATCGGGCCGGTTTGAAGTTGACGCCGCAGGAGAGTCCGGCATATCGTTTGCCAAGAAAATTGCGGAACCACTTTCCAGGCCTGCGCCAGGCAAGGCGCAACATTTCGATGAGGTCAAATCGAGGAGTCAAGGAGGTTCACATGCGATGGATGCGCGGAGTTTTGCTCTTTGTGGCGGGAACCGCTTTCGGAATTTTTGCGGCGCAGCCCAGCGCCTCGCCGCAAGAAAAGTCGGCGGGGCTTAAATTGAATCACTTCGGTATCTACGTAAAGGATTTCGACGAGTCCATGAACTTCTATACCAAGACCATGGGTTTTCCCGTGGCGTTCTCGCTGAAAGACAAGGACGGCAAACCCAATCTCGCCTATCTTCAAATCAGTCGCGACACGTTCCTGGAACTTGCTCCCGCCACCGCGGAACGCCCCGTGGGATTTTCGCACATCGGCCTCTGGGCCGACGATCTGAATAAAACTGTCACGTTATTGCGAGAGCGCGGCGTCAAACTGGAAGACCCTCACGCCGGCGGAACCAAAGCGCCCTTGACGAACATGATCGAACCGAGCGGCGTAAGGCTGGAGTTGCTGGAATATCCTCCCGAATCGCTCCAGAGAAAAGCGATCGATAGCTGGAAATAAATTGAATTTTTAGAATCGCCCCCAAATTTGGTTTGCCGGGCCGGCCAACTCAATCGGAGGGAGATCCCAATTTGTAAGCCACGAGGCGCAGCCTCCGGTAGTCGGCCCACCATTGCCCATCGTGAAATAATTTTGGTCGCAGCATGTTTTCGACTCTGGCCAGGAATTCCTCGCGCCTCGCCTCACCCGCTTTCGCCAGATAATCCGCGCCAAACATGAAAATCCAATTCCTCATCCCAGCGGCGCCGTCCGCGAGGCCTGTCGGCCGGTCGAACAGCGTGATGAAGCGCACTTCAAAGCCGTTTCTTTCCGCGAGCGCCGAGTATTCGCTCACGCTCGGGTAGTACCAGGGGCGCACTTCTCCCGGCTTCGCCGCTCCAAGGTCCGCCAGAACGCAATCAAACGCTTCTTGCATCGCGCGGATATTTTTCCTGCCGCCCAGTTCCGCGACGAATCTCCCGCCAGTGCGCAACGCTCTCCACACTCCTTGGAGCACGCGCTCGGGGTCATGAATCCAGTGCAGTGTCGCATTCGAGAAAACCGCGTCAAAGTCGTCACGGAACGTGAGGTTCGTGGCATCGGAAATTTCAAATTCCAAATTTGGATAGGCCAATCGCGCCGCAGCCACCATCTCCGCCGAGCGGTCCACGCCCAAAACCTTCGCGCCGGACTCGGCAATCTGCGCGGTCAAATGTCCCGTGCCGCATCCCAAATCCAGGATGCGTTCGCCGGGTCGCGGATCGAGCAGCGAAACCACATCGGCCCCATATTTCCAGACGAAATCATGTTTCGCGTCATATAGGTTCGCGTTCCACTCCGCGCCCATCTCTCCGGCCTTTTTGTTCACGCGCTCTCCTTGGGTCCAGTGGCACAGGCTTCAGAATCCGTGTGGCAACTTCTAAATCTTTGTAGGGCACGGCTTCAGCAGTGCCGTAATGTGCAAAAAATCAAAGCGGCTTCAGCCGCTGGCCTGTTCAAAATCGAATTGCCACACCGACTCTTCAGCCTGCGGGGGTAAGCTTTTGCAAACACTAACCGCCGCAAGCTGAAGCATGCGCCACCATAAACGCTCCCTGACCTTGGGCGCACGAATTCGTGGCACGCAACAGCTACGACTCACTTGCGATTGCGTCCCCGTCGGTGTTGCCTGGCCGAAACGCTCCAAACGCATACTGCACCGCTGCGAGCGCCGCGCACACAGCCGTTTCCGTGCGCAGAATATTTGTCCCGAGCGCGGCCTTCACAAATCCGCAAGCGTCCGCCGACGCGAATTCCGCGTCAGTCCATCCGCCTTCTGGTCCAATGGCGATGGCCACGCGAGCGGCATCCTTGTTTCCTCGCGCCAGCGCAACTGGCTCGAGCACCTCGCGCAACGGCCGCGCACCTGCTCGCTCGGAGAGCAACAATTTTAGCTGCGCAGCCGAAGCCCGGAAGGCGTCGCGCGGTCTGGCCGCTCCCTTCAAGTCCGGGGTGCGCAAACGCCGCGCTTGCTGCGCGGATTCTACCAAGACTCGTTTCCAACGTTCCGCGCGCTTCCCTGCCGCGGCGATCAGGCCCTTCTCGCTTCGCTCTGCCGCGAGCGGCACGATTTCCTCTGCGCCGAGTTCGGTCGCTTTTTCGAGCGCCCACTCGAAGCGGTCAAACTTCACGATGGCAAGAAGCAGTTCGATCCGCACGGCCGCAACCGGCGCCGGCAACTCCTCGACGAGCGAAAATCGGATTTCGTCCCGGTCCACTCTTTCTGTCCGTGCGAGCCACACGCATTGCCCGTTGCTGAGTTCATACAATTGCCCGGTCTCCGCGCGCAGTACGCGCCCCAGATGCTGCGCCGCCTCGCCGCGCAGAATTGCCGATCCGGCCTCAAACTCTTGTACAAAGAATCGCCGTCGCATGCGACGCTATGTTATATCAATCAGATGGCATTGCGCGCCCAGCCAGCCTCTACCCCTCTGTTTACAGGCCTTCCCGCGTTTCTGCTGGCGGTTTTGGTTCTGATTTCTCCGGCGCGACTCGCCGCGCAAGCGGAGCGGCGCTCCCCTCTTCGCCGCGCCGTGATTGTTGATACCGACGCGGACGCGGACGATTTGGTGGCCATCGCTTTCTTATTGTCTCGCCCAGATATTCACGTGGAGGCCATCACCATCGAAAATGGCATGGCGCATGTACCGGAGGGAGGCAAAAATGTGTTGCGCCTGCTCGCGCTCGCGGGCCGGAACGACATTCCCGTTTTCCTGGGCAAGGAGGACCCGCTTTCTGGAGATCAGGAATTTCCCGAGGAGTGGCGCCGCGCTTCCGACGAACTTCCGGGAATTACGCTTCCCGAGCCCACGCGTTCCGCCGACCCGCGTAGCGCCGCGGACTATTTGCTCAAGCGCCTTTTGGATGCCGCCCAACCGGTGCAAGTGCTCACGCTCGGCCCGCTCACCAACCTCGCGGAAGTGTTTTCCCGCACGCCGCGAGCGGCTCGCACCGGCCTGCAACTCGTCATCCTGGGCGGCGCCGTGCGCGTTTCCGGAAATTTAGGGGATGGCGGTGCTTTCCAGACCAACAATGAGGCGGCCGAATGGAACATTTTCGTCGATCCCGCCGCGGCCAAAATCGTGTTCGCTTCCGGCGCGCCGATTCGTCTCGTGCCCCTCGACGCCACCCAGCGAGTTCCCGTTGACATGGCGCTGTTCGAGCAATTCAAATCACGCGCCAACTCGCCGCTTGCAATCTTCGTTGCCCAAGTCCTGGCCACGGAACGCGATCAGATTCGCCAGGGATATTACTTTGCGCGGGACCCGCTCGCAGCCGCGGTCCTGGCAAATCCCGCGATCGTGACGTTTCGTCCCCTCGCGCTCGAAATCAGCGACAAGCTGGCGGAGTTGGGCAGGACTGTAGAAATCAAGAATCGCCACGGCAATGTCCAGGTGGCGATCGACGCCGATCCCTTGCGTTTTCGCGATGTTTTCATGACTGCGTTTGGGGTGCGGTGACGAAGCCCTCTCCGTGTCCTCCGCCTTTTTCTGTGTTCTCTGTCTTGAGCATTTAATAACCTCTCAAAACCTGAATACAGAGAACGCCGAGGAAAACCCGAGGGCCAGAGAAAAGTACAACGTCATTATTTAGCCGAAAATGTCTTTGACCTTTTCGAACAACGAAGAGTCACGGTGCGCAGGGCGATTCTCGACAGGCAGCGTGGCCCCAAGCTGTTCGAACAATCGGCGCTGTTCCCGCGTAAGTTTCGTGGGAACTTCAACATGAATGTTCACGTACAGGTCGCCTTTGCCGCCGCCGTGCGGATCGGGCATGCCTTTTCCCTTCAGGCGAATGATCTCCCCGGTCTGCGTTCCTTCGGGAATTTTAACCGTCTCTTCGCCGTTCAGGCCAGGCACGACAATTTCCGTCCCCAGCGCCGCTTGCACGATGGAAACCGGCACGGTGCAGTACAAGTCCGCGTCGCGCCGCTCGAAGTACGGGTGCGGTTTCACTTCTAGAACAACGTACAAGTCGCCTGCCGGACCGCTATTGCCGCCGGGCTCGCCTTCGCCGGGAACGCGCAGGCGCGTATTCGAATCAACCCCCGGCGGAATCCTCAAATCAATAGTGCGGTTGCGTTCCACACGTCCTTTGCCGCGGCAATCGGGGCAGGATTCACGCACGATCTGTCCCGCGCCTCGGCAATCCGGGCAGGTGCGCGAAATGGTGAAAAATCCCTGCTGGTAATGGATTTGTCCCCGGCCGCCGCAGGTGACGCAGGCCACCACGCCCGTGCCGGCCTTCGCCCCCGTTCCGTTGCAGACTTCGCAAAACTCCAGGCGCGGGATGCGGATTTTTGTGTTCACTCCTGAGGCAGCTTCCTCAAAAGTTAATTTCATATCGTAGCGAAGATCCGCGCCGCGTTGCGAGCGGCCCCGGCCGCCGCGCCGCCCGCCGAAAATGTCCTCGAATCCGAAGAAGTCTCCGAAAATATCCTGGAATTCATCAAAGATGGTCTGATTGACGCCGCCATCGAATCCGCCGCGCGATAGTCCTGCATAGCCAAAGCGGTCATACGTGGCGCGTTTTTGCGGATCGGAGAGGATCGAATACGCTTCCGTCGCTTCCCGGAATTTCGCCTCCGCTTCCTGCTTGCTCTGCGGGTTGCGGTCGGGATGCCACTTCAAAGCCGCTTTGCGGTAGGCGGACTTCACTTCGTCCGCGTTGGCGCTGCGCTCTACGCCAAGAATTTCATAGCAATCTCGTCTTTCGCTCATCGAATCCGCCGCCTCGCTGGCCTAATTTTCATTTGTGGAGGAGTTTTCGCCTTCTCCGGAATGCACGGCAACGCGCACAATCGCCGGGCGCAGCACGCGCCCGTGAAACATGTAGCCATCCTGAAACACGGCGACAATAAACCCGTCCGGAAAATCCTGGGATTCCAGCCGCTCAATGGCCTGATGCAGGTGTGGGTCAAACATTTGGCCCGCCGCCTCGATGCGTTGCACGCCGTGCTTCGCCAGGGAGTCCCAAAGCTGCTTGCGGATCAACGTGATCCCCTTGCGATATTCCTCGAAGGCCGGATCGTCGTGCGCCTGCAGCGCCCGGTTGAAGGCATCCAGTACGGGGATCAAATCGACGATGAGCCGCTCGACACCTCGGCGGCCTTCTTCCTGGCGATCGCGCTCGATTCTCTTTCGGAAATTCTCAAAATCCGCCTGGCGGCGGATCATCGTTTGCAATAGCTCTTCCTTCTCGGCTTTGAGCTTTTCGATTTCCGACGCCAGAGAAGTTTCCCCGGCCGCCGGAGGATCGGAGGAAGGGGAATCGTCGGAAGACTGCGCCGATTCGGGCTCGACGCGAACGCCATCAATGTAAATTACTTTTTCTTCTTCGCGCTTCGCTTCCGCCACGTTGCCTAGCTCCGATCCAAAGTTTCGCTGAAGGCGCGAGCGACAAACGCCACCGCGGTAATCGCGCGCTCATACTGCATGCGCATGGGACCCAGCACACCGACCGTTCCCTGCGATTGGTCCTGAAACGAATACGGCGCGCTGATCAAAGCCAGATGTTCGCCCGCCCGGTCCATTCCCTTAACGCCGATTTGCACGTGCACCGGGTCCGGCGTATCGATGCAATTTGCCAGCAGCGCGATAATCCTGTGCTTTTCTTCGATCGCTGCGAGCACATCCCGCAATTGGGATTGATCGATGAATTCCGGAGCGGCCGCCATTTGCGCCGCGCCTTCGATATAAACGCGCTGGGCCGAGCCCTGCCCGAGCATCCCCGGATCGCATAGAACCAGCGCGTTGCGCGCCAGCAAAGCGTATTGCTCCTCTTCCTTGGCCAGCCGGATGAGAAGGTCGGCCCGAATCGCCTCGAGCAAGAATCCCGTGTAATGATGGTTCAAATATTCCCCGGTATGGTCGAGATCCTGCTGGCTAAATGCCTGCTCGGGACGAATCACCTTGTCCCGCGTGTTGCCGCCCGTCGAAACCAGAACCACGACAATGCGGCCATCCGGGAGCAGCACGAATCGGATGTGCTCCAGCACGGTCTTCGAGATGGGCGGCGAAACCACAATGCCAAGCCCTTTCGAGATTTCCGCCAGCACGTGCCCGGCGCGTTCCGCTATTTCCTCGCCCGACGCCGCGCCCGCGAACTCGCCACGAATCCTGTCCTCATCATCCGGGCTCAGCGTGGCTCGGGCTACAATCTGCTGGGCGAAAAACCGGTAGGCGGAAGCCGTGGGGACCCGGCCCGCCGAAGTATGTGGCTGATATAAAAAGCCTTGCTCTTCCAGGTCGGACATCACGTTGCGAATCGTCGCTGGGCTCAGCGCTTCCGCGTGCCGCCGCGAAATCGACCGCGAAGAGACAGGCTCCCCCGTCTCAATGTAGGCGCGGACGATGGCTGATAAAATCTGCCGGTTGCGTTCGTTATTAGGCGCTGGATCGGACATTGGCTGCACGGCTCACGACTGTAGCATTGCTGTAATGATTTTATGCGTTGCAGCAGCCTACGTCAAATTACACAAGAATGGAAAGTGCCAAGCGGAATACCACCACAAATTCTGGGGCTCAAAACCCGGGAACGCCAATCTCCCGATTGGCGTTCCCAGGAAAAGTTTGTGAATCCCCACTGCTACGTCGTATCAATTTGCGCCCGCTGCAAACGGTCCGAATAATCCACATAAAGTGTTTTCCATTCCGAATAAAAATCGATGGCGGCGGTTCCGGCTTCGCGATGCCCGTTGCCGGTCCCTTTCGTTCCCCCAAACGGGAGCTGAATTTCCGCTCCGATTGTGGGCGCGTTTACATAAACAATTCCGGTTTCGAGATCGCGCATTGCGCGGTACGCTTGATTCACATTGCGCGTGTAGATGGACGCGGAGAGTCCGTATTTCACGTTATTGGCGATCCCGATCGCCTCGTCCAGCGAAGAAAATGGAATCATGGCCACGACCGGGCCGAAAATTTCCTCCTGCGCGATGGTCATTTTCGCGTCCGCGTCCGCAAAGATTGTCGGTTCGTGAAACCAACCGTGGGCCAAATCGCCGGACTCGGCGCGGTGCCCGCCGGCAACCAAACGCGCGCCCTCTTTTTTCCCGATTTCCACATACTTCATTACCGTTTGCAATTGCGTCTCGTTCACTACCGGCCCCACATCCGTCTCCGGGTCGAGTCCATCGCCCAATTTAAGCGCCCGGGTCCGCTCCGCAAAGAGATTGAGAAATTCGCTGTAAATTTTCGTGTGCACCGCGACGCGGCTGGCCGCCGTGCAGCGCTGCCCGCTCGTTCCGAAGCCGCCCCACACCGCGCCTTCCACCGCCAGCTCCAGGTTGGCGTCGTCCATGACGATCATGATGTTCTTGCCGCCCATTTCCAGGTGGCACGGCTTGAACAAAGGCGCGCAGGCCTGGCTCACGATGCGCCCCGTGTCCGTCGACCCCGTGAAGCTCACCGCCGCCACTCCAGGATGCGTAACGAGCGGCGCTCCCGCGTCCGGCCCCATGCCCGTCACGATGTTCAGGACTCCCGCCGGCAAGCCCGATTCGATCAGGATCTGCACGAGATTGTAAGTAGAGAGCGGCGTATCCTCGGCTGGCTTGATGACCACCGTGTTTCCGCAAATCAGCGCGGGCATGATTTTCCAGGACGGAATGGCCATCGGAAAATTCCACGGCGTGATCATCCCCACCACGCCCAGCGGATCGCGCACCGACATCGCGAATTTATTGGGAAGCTCCGACGGAACCGTCTGGCCGAAGAGCCTGCGCCCTTCCCCCGCCATGTAATACGTCATGTCAATGGCTTCCTGCACATCGCCGCGCGTTTCCGAAAGCGGCTTGCCCATTTCCCGCGTCATATCGCGGGCCAGGTCCTCCTTGCGCTTCACCAGAGTTTCCGCGGCGCGATACAAAATTTCCGCGCGGCGAGGCGCGGGAAACAGGCGCCATTGTTTGAACGCGGCTTTCGCGGCGTCCACCGCGTCATTCACATCTTCCTGCGTCGAGGAAGGAAAAATTCCCACCAGCTCGCCCGTGTTGGCCGGATTGCGGTTCTCAAACGTGCTGCCGCGGCGCGCTCCCACCCACTCCCCGTTAATGAAATTTTTGTGGCTCCTCGAAACAGCGCTGGTTGTCATGTTGCCTCCTGCGGAGGATTGAGGCCTTTAAAGGGTTGGCAAATCGCGCGAACTGCATCCCGGCGAAAAAATCCCGCGTGAAATTTCAATGTAGCAGAGGGTCGGGGACCCGTCAAACCTGTCGTCTCGCTAGTAGCGGGCCAGTTTCCAATAAAAAAACTCTTCAAGGCCTGAGGTTCTTTCGTACCGATAATCCGTTGTATTCGCGTGGCGATGTTGGACTCGGAGTCAGGAATTGCCGCTGTTTGGCGCCTGGAATCCCCACTCAATTCGGCTTTGCAGGCTCGATGTGGCGCTCTGTTTCTGCTTAACGAAATTGTCGGAATGTGAGAATCCACCCTGGCCTCAGGGCCACATTCCGACAATCGCACATTTCAATATCTGGCCGCGGGTTGGTAGAACCAGGTTCTACGCAGCGTCTTTGCTGGATAAGAATTCGTACTTTTCAATCATTGTTGCCATGCCCGGTGAATCCCCTGGTTTCAGGACGCAACGCTGGATGCGACCTTGGCAGCGAACTTTCACTGGCGTCCCAAGAGTGATCTGCGTAGGCAGAGTCATCTCGATTTCAACGGCGGTGCCATCGGGGATCGCCTCCGGCAAGCAGAAGTACAACCCGCCTGAACTCACATCTTGGGTGACAGTTTGGGCATGGCGTTGTTCAGAACCGTTTTTCCAATGAACAGTTAGCGGCACCCCGAAATTAAAACGCTCCGAGCGGCGTCGCTCTTCGAGTGGCATGTGGTTTTTCCCTTCAGCACGAAATTCCATCTGCACTGAATTGTATTGCGATTCCGCCTCTAACTCTTAAATAGAAAAAGAGAGTTGATCCGATTCGACAATCCCCGGATGAAGAACCCGGCTCGATACCATGTTTCACAATTAGATGTTTCCTTGACTCGTGAACTGCTTATCTGCTTCGCGTAGATTCAAAGGTTTGAGCGGGCAGGCCAGAAGACCTACTAATCTGCCGGGTGAATTTGTTGGGTAGCACTCAATCCCAGATCAAGCTAACGAATACTCCGACCAATTAAAAATAGGGGGAGAAGGACGTTAGCCCTTCTCCCCCAAGCGAGTCACTTCTGAGATTTACTGGCCGATCGGAGTGGTATCCGCGGCACCAATGGAAGGAACTTTGCCATCCGAGGTCTGGTAAATCACGCCGCTCTGGTTGGTGATGAAATACCTCTGACCCGTCGAGCTGGACTGGGGTGAGGCAAGAATTGAGTACTGTGTGACAGGCGTAGCGGCAACCGGCGTGTAGCTGAAGACGTATCCGCTCTTTTTCGGAGTGGCCGAGCCGAGTAAGCTGTCAACCAGGTCTGCCGAAGCGGAGCTGGGTGTCGTACCGCCACCCGCCAGCGGCCCGAGTTGAGATAAGTCCGTGGCGGGACCAGTACTATACGTGTTCTCATACGCCACGATGGAAGTGTTATAGGTTCGGAGTGAAGCAACGGCCGACGCTTCATTGGCCGCCATCTTCGAACGCAGCAAGTTCGGAATTGCAATGGCCGCGATGATCAGAATAATCGCGACGACGATCAACAACTCAATCAATGAAAAACCCTTTTGTTTGTTGCTACGCATTCACGGTGCTCCTTGAAATTTTTGACGAAGATCTTGTTTGAGAGTGGCGTATGACCTGTGCTCACCTATAGCAGAGCACTTTGTGCGCCAACGTCAGGGAGCGAGGTTTTCACAGTGAAACAGTGCCTGTAAACTGATCCATGTCCACAGATACGGGGCCTCCTTGCAATTTTCGCTGCAGAAAACGGCGAGGATCAAATTGGGAATAAAGGACTTATGCCGTTATTTGTCGCTTAATCAGGCCATAAAATGGCGTTGTGGCTTGAGGGATAGCGGCGCGGTCTTGGAAGCCAAGTCCCTAATAAACTTGGCGTTATCGGAAGGTGGCCCAAGCAAGCGGATGCCAAAGAGCCACATTCCAGCACTTGGCAACATGCGTGGTCTGTCACGCAATCTCGAAAATATTGCTTCGAGATTCACGTCATCCTTGCCCGCCTCGCCGCCGAGGTGCCGCAAAAATAGTTCCTTTGCATATCTAATTCTACAGATTATCAAACTGGGGTAAGATGCGCCGGGACGCATCCAAAGGGAGCGACACACCAATGAAAATGAGCCGTCAGCTGCAGATGTTCTTCATTGCCATCCTGTTCGTTCTGCCCGCTTACGCCCAGGATTCAGCGAAAAACGCCGCTTCGCCGCAACCCGCGGCCAGTCCGTCAGCGGCTTTGCTGAAACAGTGGAATGAAATCGGCCGAAAGCTCATCGCCATGGCCGAGGATTTTCCCGAAGGCAAGTACGACTTCAAGGCCGCTCCGTCGACGGGCACGTTTGCTGAGCGGATGATCCATGGCGCCGCTGCAAACTACTTCTTCACCAATGTTGCCCTTGGGCAAGCACTTCCCCCCGAGGCAGATCCTCCTCGCGCACAGTTCAAAAACAAAGCTGCCATCGTTGCTTATGTCAAAAAATCTTTTGCCGATGGAGCGCAGGCCATCAAATCGAAAGGCGATAAAGGGATCTCCACTTTGGTGATCGATCCCTTCGCTGAGGACGTCCCCGCAAACGCCGGAAAAGCACAGATTCGCCTCGGCGATTTGGCCTTCGGCCTCATCGAGCATTGCGGGGAAGTCTACGGCCAGCTAACCGTCTACTACCGCGTGGCGGGCATGATTCCACCGGAGTCCCGCCCGAAGAAATAAGATTTACAGATATCCGCCGCCACCGGGCAAGGCGATCTTGCCCGCAAACAAATTAAGGCGATAACTTTCCTCCACACCAGAGAAACCGCAAGAGTGGCAATTTTGATCCAGGGGCTAAAGAGTCTGTGTGGGGACTCGATTTCAAACAGGGCAGCGGCTAAAGCCGAACTGATTCTGGACACTTTACGGCACGGCTGAAGCCGTGCCCCACAAAGATTTGCCGGTTGTCACACAGACTCTAAAGGGCCCGTATCGGAATGTGGTTCAGGCCAGTTCGCGGCAAAGCCTCCAGTTTCGGAGATGAGGGCTTATCGTGACTTGGCAACCATCATCGGATGGGATTCGATGGGCAGAGAAAATTATCGGCACATCCGATAGGCAAACAGAGTCGCGCTACGCTTCAAGCAAGATGGGATCGCCGGCCCGCACTTCGCCGGGCGAGAGGACCGTCGCATAGATTCCCGCGCTCTGCCCATGCTTCTGAACGACGCACTTCAAAATTTCTGGACTCGATCCGCCGGTTGCCGGGTCGAGAGTGATCATCACGCAACGCCGATCAACTTCAGTGATGGCGATTCGCGCTGCGCTCCCGATTCGCAGAGTTTTGCCAACCCACTGCAGCTCGTCGAAAGGTCCGACGTCCTTCAGATCAACCAGCAGATTGGGACGAAAGCGCCACGAATTTTCCTTCGTTCCGCTTTCTTCCGCGATGCGTGCAACCGTTTGTCGGCTGATGAGGGAGACAGGCGCGACATCGTACAACCCGCGGTAGTCACGCAGCAAAAAGAGCGACCTTCCCGACCTCGCCTCAAACATTTTGCGGAGGTCGTTGCTCTCAATGGGCCAATTCTCTCCATGGGCTGTCGCCACCGTCACGGCCACCTCTGGCGTGCCCGCCTTTTCGACAGAGGTTCGGTAATAGAGCAACTCGGGCAACTCGCGCGCGGTGAGACACGGAAACGGGCTTCGAGAGGCCGCCTGAACGAACGCATAGCGTCGGTCCTCCGCGAAACCTTGAAGAGTCAGCGCAGCTGAAGGCAGCGCCTCACCTTGCATAGATTTGACCGGGTACCGTGCAAGCTGGTGAATAGCACCCACAGATTGCATGAGATTTCTCCTAGTTGTCGCGCGCCGCGTCGGCTCATTCTCGCGCAGTCTGGCGGCGCCCACAATGGCTCGGAAGGCGATGGCGGAGCTGATTCAAGACCATGGTAGGCGGGCGGGTGGCCCGCCCTTCGGCATTCCGCAGAATCTTCTTCACTACGGGTCCTGCATTACTCCCGTTCCTCCGCACTGAATTAAGGTTGTGAACTTGGGGTGCCCTGTCCTTGACGCCTTTTCAAGGGCGAGTCAGACTTGTGCGGGGGCCGTCCGCCAACGTCGCGAGCGTCAGACTTGTTGCCTGCCACGGCACCGATGCCCCTGATGGTGTTATTCGCGACGCGGGAAGTTCTGTATTCTGTAAGAACCCAAGAGTCGAGCCCCTCCTGCCGCAGCGCTCGGCCACCAAGCGGGATTAGGAAAATTATGCATGACAACCTCTATAGCCGTTCCCGAGCTTAATCACGAGCGCGGTTTTCTGCCCCTGCAAGATCCGCTGAAGCGTCTTCCCGGGGCCTTCGACGCGTGGGAAGAACTGGCGCAGCGTTTGCCGAAAATTCTCGCTTCGGATCAACTTCGCGCCACCGTCGCGGATCTTCCTCCCTTTCCGGCGGATGCGATAAACGATTCTCGCGAACGCGAGCGTGCCATGCTGCTGTTGAGCTATCTCGGGCATGCTTACGTCTGGGGAGCTGCTCGGCCCGCGTTGATCTTGCCGACCGTGCTTGCTGTGCCTTGGCACCAGGTTGCCGAGAGCCTGGGCCGGCCACCTGTGCTCAGCTACAGCAGCTACGCGCTTCACAATTATTTTCGTTTTGATATATCCCGCGAGATCGAGTGCGGCAACCTTGCTCTCATCCAAAATTTTCTGGGCGGTATTGACGAGGAGTGGTTCATCCTAATTCACGTTGAGATCGAACGGAAAGCCGGTCCGGCCATGGCCGCCCTAAGCGTGTGTCTCGATGCCGCGGAAGAGGGCGACGCAGAGCGCCTCGAAGCCCTGCTCACCCAGGTGGAATCGTCATTGCGCGCCATGCACGCCACGTTGCGCAGAATGCCGGAGTGGTGCGAACCTTTCATCTACTACCACCGCGTTCGACCGTATATTCACGGATGGAAAAATCATCCCGATCTCCCTGAGGGCGTGATATACGAAGGCGTCGAAGCCTACCGCGGGCGTCCCCAGCAATTCCGTGGCGAGACCGGGGCACAGAGCTCGATCGTCCCGGCGCTCGATGCCGTGCTCGGCGTGGGACACAAGGAAGATATGCTCAGCACGTATCTCCTGGAGATGCGCGCCTATATGCCTCCGGCGCATCGCGTCTTCATTGAGGCGCTGGAAAAACGAGGGTCGGTGCGGCCGTTTGCCCAGCGGGCGGGCCGGCGAGCCTTGACCTCCGCCTACAATGCCTGCGTGGAAGCTCTTGAGGATTTTCGTTCCCTGCATTTCGAGTATGCTGCGACCTACATCTTCCAGCAAGCGCAGACCGATGCGAAGAACCCGCATGCCGTCGGAACTGGCGGGACGCCCTTCATGGAATATCTCAAGAAGCACCGCGACGAGACCGGCCAGAATCGTCTGAAGTAAATGGCAGCGGACAGATAGGAGCATCGAATGAATGGCATCCGCCGAAATGCGATTCGCCTCTTCCGCTTCAACGGAATTGATTTGTCGTTGCACTGGTCGTGGTTTCTGATAGCGGCGTACGAGATCAGCGATCGGCAGAGAGCATATTCTTCGATCACCTGGAATATCCTGGAATATCTGGCGCTGTTTCTGATCGTGATGCTGCATGAATTCGGCCATGCGCTGGCCTGCCGGCAGGTGGGTGGAATCGCCAATCAAATTGTGCTCTGGCCGCTTGGCGGCGTCGCCTATGTGAATCCGCCGCAACGGCCGGGGGCTACGCTCTGGAGCATCGCCGCGGGACCGCTGGTAAATGTTGGTCTCGTTCCGATCTTGAAAATACTGGGCGTCCTGATGCGATCGCAGGGATTGTCGCAGCAGATGCCCAATGCCTTCCTGTTGTTGCGAACCGTGGCTTTGATTAACATGGGCCTGCTGATGTTCAATATGCTTCCCATCTATCCGTTGGATGGCGGGCAGATTCTTCGGTCTCTTCTTTGGTTCGTCCTGGGCCGCGCTCGCAGTCTAATGGCGGTCACGGTCATCGGCTTCCTTGGAGTGGCAGGACTCATCGCACTCGCGCTGAAGATTCAATCCGTCTGGTTTGGAGTTCTGTCGGTTTTTATCTTGATGAATTGCTGGAAGGGACTGCAACAAGCGCGTGCGCTTCTTCGCCTCGCCAAATTACCGCGTCACGGTGGATTCTATTGCCCTTCCTGCAAAACGTCCCCGCCCCTGGGCGAGTTCTGGCATTGCTCGAATTGCAAGAAAGCTTTCGACACCTTCCAAACACAAGCGGTCTGTCCGCATTGCTCGACCCAATTTGAAACGACCGGATGTCTGGACTGCGGGCGAAGGTATCCGATGGGTGAGTGGGCCGCTTCCCCGCTTGCTCCACCGGCGTTGTAATTTAAGAATCCTGTCGAACAAAACGATGGCGGATTGAGGAATTGGCTTAAAGCGGGAAAGTATTCTATTTCCCGGGTGGATCCGTAGGCGACACCGATGAGGACGCAGCTGGCACAGGGGCGCCTTTCCCCGCGGTATCGGAACCCAATCCAAGCTTGTTGAGCGACACGGCGTCGATCTTGCCTGTCGGGCTGATGCCGTTCTTGTCCTGATACTTTTTCATCGCGTCCATGGTCGCGGCATCCCACTTTCCTGTGAGCTCGCCTTCGTAGGAGCCGTCTTTTCGCAGGGCAGCCTGAATATCCCGGATGCGATCGGGAGTGGGAGCCGTCTGCCCTTTCACCTTCGCTTTTCTTTTTGATTTTGACGAAGACTTTTTCTTCTTTGTGGTTGTGGCGGACGCCTGCGCCGCGCTCGGCCGGCTTGCTCCGAACACAAGCGGAGCCGCGCTCACCAGGAGTACGGCCCCGAAGACGTACAGCCAAGTTCGTTTGCTCATCGTTTATTCAATCGGGCCAAGCTATTGCTCGGGAGCGGGTACGACTCCGGCCAGGTAAACCGTGTCGAACTGGTCGCTGCCCGACCGCCTCTGGACCTTGAACAATACATCTTGCCCCGCTTTCAAGCCCGAAACGGCTCGGCGGTACTCGGCCACGGAAGTAATCGCCGTGTGGTTGATTTCCGTAATGACGTCGCCGCGAGCAAAGCCGATATCTTCGGCAAAGCTGGCCGGGTCAACCGCGGTGACCAGCGCGCCCTTCATGTTCTCGTATCCGGCCCGCCTCGCGCGGTCGGTTCCGAGGTCTTCCAGGCGCAAGCCGAACTCGGCGGGAGTCGGCCCGTTGTCATTGCCGCCGCCATTGACGGTGCGATCCGGGAAAATCTTGGTGCGATCCGCGACGGTGATGGAGGTTTCGCGTTCCTTCTTGTCGCGCAAGTAAGTAACGCGCACGGAATTGCCGATGGGCGTTGAGGCAATCGGATTCACCAGATCGTTTCCATTGTGAACCGGCTTCCCGTTCACGCTGGTAATGACGTCGCCCGACTGCAGGCCCGCCTTTTCCGCGGGGCTGCCCGCTTCCACGCGCTGCAAGACGATGCCATACGTTGCGCCGAGTTCCTTCAGCACGATCGGATTGCTGCCCTGCGTTTCCGTGAAGCTGACGCCAATCGAGCCACGCGTCACTTTTCCGTTGCTGATGATCTGATTGTAAACGCCAATGGCGGTGTTGGAAGGCAGCGCGAATCCAACTCCTTCATTGCCGTGCCCGCCGGTGATGATGGCGGTGTTAATGCCGATCACCTGCCCGGCCATATCCACGAGCGGCCCGCCGGAATTTCCGGGATTGATCGCCGCGTCGGTTTGCAGAAATCTTTGAAACTGTTGGCCCACGTTGCCGCGATCCTTGGCGCTGATGATGCCCGCGGTGACGCTGCCTTGCAGGAATCCAAATGGATTGCCGATGGCAAGGGCCCAGTCGCCCACTTGCACGGAATCGGAATTGCCCAGCTTCGCGAAGGGCAGATCGTGCCCTACTTCAATTTTCAAGATCGCCAGGTCGGTCTCTTCGTCTATCCCCACGACCTTGGCGGTGTACTGTGTTTGTTCCCCCTGCAGCGTGACTTGCACCTTGGTGGCCTGATCCACGACGTGATTGTTCGTCAGGATGAAACCCTTCTTATCGACGATCACGCCCGAGCCCAGGCTGCGCTCGGCTGTCGGGCCCTGATCCGGGAAATCGAAGAAGCGGTTGAAAAAGTCCTGAAACGGCTGTTGATCCTGATCCTGTCCGTCCGGCGGGCCCAATTCCCCGCCGCGATTGCGTTGCCCCGGCGCTCCGCGCCCTCTTCCGCGCTGTTCGATCACCTGCGTGGTCGAAATATTGACGACCGCCGGCTGCACCTGTTTCACAATCGTGGCAAAGGCGCTCGACAGCTGCACGGGATCGGGAATCGCCAGCGGCGTTCCCCCTATTGCGGCAAAGGGATGCGCCGCGCCGACATGGCCGGAAATCACTGTTCCGATCAGCATGCCGATGGCCAGCGTCACGGTCACGAGCAACGTAGCCAGAACCTTTCGATTGCGTACCCAGGCGGCCAGTTCCCGAATTTGTATACCCATAATCTTCACTCCTCTTCCAACATTTCTCTTTTGCCGTTCGCCCCGACCGATTCGGGGGAGATTATACCACTCACTGCGCCGCTTCGCGCACCCTCGGATGTACGCGGCGTTTTCCTGAGAGCAACCGCGACTTGACGGGTTCCGGAAACGTATCCCAAATTGTTATTCCAAGCGAAGCGAGGAATCCCTCTTTTCTTGGATCTAAACCCAGTTGAGATTCCTCACTCCGCTCGGAATGACAATTCATGAAGCATTTCCGCCGAAAATTCAAGCGTCCGACTCGCCCCGCCTTGCAAATTCCCACCATAATTAAACCTTATGGCGCTCACAATCATTATAAATTTGACCCGCACCCTCTTTCCGGGTGAAACTGACCCTGTGCGAAAAAGTCACGACATTGGCCGTGGCGCCGGCGTCACGCCCGCGATTTCTCCGTTTTCAACGCGCGCCAAAGAGCCGGCCCCGCTTCCATCGGGACAAGCACGACGGCGCAGTGACGAAAAAACCCGCGCGTCGCGCCATGGCCTGCTAAACTTGGATGCACAAACATGAACCCGCGTACCATGTACCGGAAAATTTGGGAGTCTCACCTGGTCCGCCAGCCGCCCGGGGAACCCGCGTTGATCTACATCGACCGTCACCTCATTCATGAAGTGACGTCCCCTCAAGCCTTTGCCGGCCTGAAGGCCGCCGGCCGTGCCGTACGCCGCCCCGACCTGACCTTTGCCGTCATGGACCACTCGGTTCCGACCAAGGACCGCAATCTGCCGATCCTGGATACCGCCGCGGCCGGACAATTTGACGCCCTGGAGCGCAGTTGCCGGGAGTCCGGCATCACGCTGTTCGACATGTTCAGCCACAACCAGGGGATCGTGCACGTGATCGGCCCGGAACTCGGCCTCACTCAGCCAGGCCAGACAATCGTTTGCGGTGACAGCCACACCTCCACCCACGGCGCGTTCGGCACCCTGGCTTTCGGCATCGGCACGAGCGAGGTCGAGCACGTGCTGGCCACGCAGTGCATGCAGCAATACGGATCCAAGACCATGCACATTGTCATCAACGGAAAGCGCGGCAAGGGCGTTTCCGCCAAGGATCTCATCCTCGCCATCATCGGCAAAATTGGCATCGGGGGCGGCGCAGGACACGTCGTCGAGTATGCCGGCGAAGCGATTCGCGCGCTCTCCATGGACGGCCGCATGACCGTCTGCAACATGTCCATCGAAGGCGGCGCCCGCGCCGGCATGATTGCGCCGGACGACACCACCTTTGCTTACCTGCAGGGGCGTCCCTACGTTCCGCGCGGAAAAGATTTTCAAATAGCAGTCGAATCCTGGAAGGCCCTGCCCACCGATCCTGGAGCAAAATTCGACGCCACGGTTGAGCTCGATGCGTCCGCTGTCGCCCCGCAAGTCACCTGGGGGACAAACCCCGGAATGGTCACCGGCGTCACCGGCAGAGTGCCCGATCCGGGCTCGTTCCGCGATCCAGACGACCAAAAGGCAGTCGCGCGTGCGCTGTCTTACATGGATCTCAAACCCGGCACGGCGCTCGTGGACGTGCCCTTAGACCGAGTATTCATCGGGTCCTGCACCAATTCGCGTATCAACGACCTGCGCGCCGCTGCCCGCGTGGTTGCCGGCAAGCACATTGCCCGGAATCTTAAGGGCGCCCTGATCGTGCCTGGCTCGATGACCGTCAAATCGGAGGCGGAAGCGGAAGGGCTCGACAAAATCTTCCTGGACGCCGGATTCGAATGGCGCGATGCGGGATGCAGCATGTGCTTGGGCATGAATCCGGATATTCTGCTTCCCGGAGAACGCGCCGCCAGCACTTCGAATCGGAATTTCGAAGGCCGCCAGGGCAAGGGCAGCCGCACGCACCTGGTCAGCCCGATCATGGCCGCGGCGGCGGCGATTGCCGGTCATTTCGTGGACGTCAGGGACTGGAACGTGGAAGCGCCGGAGTAAGTGGCACACACTTCAGCCTGTGGGGTTTCACACTTGCGGGTACCAAACCCCACAAGCTGAAGCATGTCCCACTAGGAGCAGACAAAAAATGCAGCCTTTTTCCAAACACACCGGCTTGGTTCTCCCCCTGGACCGCGTAAACGTCGACACCGATCAAATGGTGCCCAAGCAATTCCTGAAGCTCCAGACCAAGCAGGGCTATGGCAGAGTCCTGTTCTATGATTGGCGCTACCTCCCAGGTGAAAAGCCCAATCCCGATTTCATCCTGAACAGGCCGCGATATAAAGGCGCCTCCGTCCTGCTGGCGCGCGCCGGTTTCGGCTGCGGATCGAGCCGCGAGCATGCCCCGTGGGCGATCGCCGATTATGGGTTTCGAGTCATCGTCGCGCCGAGCTACGCCGATATTTTCTATAGCAATTCTTTTATGAGTGGCATCCTCCCCGTTATTCTTCCGGAGGCCCAAATCGACGAGCTCTTCCGGCGAGCGGAGGCTCAGGAGGGCTACTCCCTGATTGTAGATTTGCCCGCGCAAACGGTCAGCGACGCGAACGGCCTAAGCTGCCGTTTTGAGATCGATGAATTCCGCAAGCACATGCTGCTCGAAGGACTCGACGAGATCGGCCTCACGTTGAAACAGGACGCAAAAATCGCCGACTACGAGAAATCGCACAATCCGGGCGCCACGATGTACTCGCCTGTAGACGCAAAATATTCCGCCCAGAAATAAATCATTAGCCTGCCCATGGCGACTCACGATCCGGCAGAAGGGATCGTTCCCTTCCATTCCGCAACGCAAATCCCGGCCAAAATAAGCACGGCTCCGGCCAGCGGCCTTCCCCCCAACCGCTCGTGCAGCACCACATAGGAGGTCATCGCGGCGAATACGGGTTCGGCGGTGAGAATCAGCGCCGTGTTCGTCGCGGTAGTATGGCGTTGCCCCCAGACGAGCAGCGGATATGCAATCGCCGTCGTGAAAATCGCCGTGACGATCACGCCAAACTCCATCTGAAAAGTGAAGCGAACAAAAAACGGCTCCCAGCCCGCCACGTTGAATATGGGCACAGCGATCGTCGAGAGCGCGCCCGCCAGGATCACTTGCAGGCAGCTCAATGCTCCCAGCGAATATTTTCCGGTGTAGCGTGCGATGAATATGATTTGCAGCGCGTAGAGCACCGCGCAGACCATCACCAGCAAATCGCCGCGATTGAGATCGGCAATTCCCTCTCTCGGCACCGTCAGAAAATAGAGTCCCGCGAAGGAAGCCGCCGCGCCTCCCCAGGCCCACGCGCCAATTCTCTTTCGCCAAAACGCGGCCAGAAAAAGGGGGACCAGCACGACGCTCACTCCGGTGATGAAGGCGGCTTTCGAGGGCGTAGTGCGGGCAATCCCGGCGGTTTGAAACGCGTAGCCCCCGGCCATGAAGACTCCGACGTGAATGCCCGCCCATGCTTCCGCTCGAGTGAGTTTCCGCAGATCCTCCCGGTAAATCCATATCATCGGCAGAGCGCCTAAAACGAAGCGCGCCGACAGGTAGGCGAACACGGAAATATCGGCGAGGGCGTCCTTCACGACCACGAACGTCACTCCCCACAAAAACGAGCAGAGGAGCAGCGCGGCATGGGCTTTGAGACGGAGACTCACCGGATGCGCGTCGTCCAATCGAAGGGTGGAAATCGCAAGTAAGCACCAATTAATCCAGGCGAACATCTCCTGGAGTGTTTGAGTCTATTGATCGGGCGCGCCAAAGGCAACCTGCCCGTCGGCGATGGAATCGCACCATAGATGATTCCGGCGTTCCCGGAGACCTTGTCTGCTAAAATGATGGAGATAGAACTCGTTGCCACTAAGAATGATCGTGCCACTCCGTACTTCCATTCGCGCAAAGGCCGTTTTGACGGCCGCGTTTATCTTCGCGGCTCTATTCTGCCCCGCCGCGCACGGCGCGCAAAAAGACAAAGAAAAGGACCGAAAGCCGGAAAAGGAGAAAAAGGAAAAGATCGAGCCCTGGGTCGAAATCCGCACGCTTCATTTTATCGTGGCCAGCGACGGCGGAGAAAAAACGGCCCGGCGGATCGCCGACGAATTTGAATCGCTGCTGCGCGTCATCCAGACAACCATGCCGAATTCGCGCCTGAGCACCGGCGTTCCGGTGCGCATCATCGCCCCGAGGGACGGGCGATCCTTTGGCCGCGCGTTTCCTGAATTTCCTTTCGACAAAAACCACGAGCAGCCGCCGGGGCTATATTTTACCGGCCCGGAGAAAACTTATATAGGGATTCGGGCGAACGCCAACGGCCATTTTCCCTACCTGGAAATTTATCAGAGTTACGCGCGTGAAATTCTAAAGCGCAGTTACCGCAAGTTGCCTCCCTGGCTCGAAGAAGGTTACTCGGCGGTTTACGGCAACTTGACCTTCAGCGATCGCGGCTTTCGTTTGCAAAGGCCCGATCCCGAAGATCTCAGCGTCCTGTATGAAAGTCCGCTCCTGCCGCTCGACCTGGTCTTGCACGTGGACCGCGCTTCGCCTTACTACAGCCCCGGAAATAAACAGTCCGTGTATTTTGCGGAGTCTCGCGTGCTGGTGCATTTTCTGATCAGCGACCCGCAATTCGCGGGAACGAAATCCATGGAGCGGTACATCATCGCTGTGGAGGGCGGAGCGGATTCGTTGCAGGCGGCGCGCGAAGCCTTCGGCGATTTGAACCAGCTGCAAGCCAAGCTCGATGCCTTTGTCAAACAAGTCGGCGGGCTCCCGGCCGAACTTCCCGTCACTGGCGGGAGCGATTCCGGCGGCTCTCCGCGAACGCTTACCGCCGCGGAGATCGAGGCGCGCACGGCGGATTTCCTGGCGCTGCGCGGAAGGAGCGAGGATGCCCAGGACAAGCTCGAGGAAGCCCTCATGTCCGAACCCGCGCTGGCGGAGGCGGAGCAGAGCCTGGGATTCATTTTGTTGAAAAAAGACGATCTAGACGAGGCGCAAAAGCATTTCGATCGCGCCGCGCAACTCGACCCGAATGACGCGCTCAACTATTACGGCCAGGGACTCGTAGCCACGGCCAAAGCCGGCAATGCCGGCGCCCCGGCTGGAGCCGTGGATGCGTTCGAGAAGACCGTAACGCGGAACGCAGACTTTGCTCCCGCGTGGTACAACCTGGCGATGATCTACACTGAACGCACTGAAACGCTTGCAAAGGCGCTGGCCGACGCACAACGCGCGGCCGCGCTCGCGCCAGGAGAGTCCCGTTACCAATCGCAGGTGGCCGCGCTCCTGGACCGCTCAGCCCATCCCGAAGAAGCGCGCAAGTCGGCCGCTAGCGTCCGGGAATCCGCGAGTGATCGGGGCACGCCCGACAAAGCAGGCGACCTCGCCGCGCGGATTTCCCCGCGGCAACCTCCAGCCGCTCCGCCTCCCTCGAGCAACACCCCGGCAAAGCCAGCCACGTCCGATCCTGGCCTGCGCATCGAACGCAAAACAGAGCCGGAAGCGAAGCCGTCCACGACATCCGCAGCTTCCGCAACACCGAAAGCGGAGCCGGCCCCTGAGCCACCTCGGCCGATCTTCTCCCCGACCAAAGTGTATTCGATGATGGGCACCATCACGGATGTGAACTGCTCCAACGCTCCGCAAATTCTACTCACCATGAAATCGCTGACCATCGTCATGAAATTACACGCGACGGAGCTGGCGAAATTGTCGTTCAAATCCGCCGGCTCGGACGCCGCCGTGAAAGAAGCCTCCTGCTCCAGTCTGCGTGGACGGAGCGCGCGCGTCTCCTACACGCTGGTGTTGAACCAACCCTGGGACGGAGAAATGCAGGAAGTGGAATTTCGCAGCCAGCCTTGAACGTTCCGCCACCACACTTCAAATCTGAAGAGGGCCCGGCAATAAATCGGATCTCAGACCAAGCGCCAAGAGGTTTTGCGGGTGCCCCACCCTTTGTGAATTTCATAGGGTGGGGGTTTAGATTTCTGAATTAGTGGAAAATGATGAGTGGGAAGTCGGCCCGCACCCGGCATATCACCATTTGGACGCGAAAAGTCGAACCAAAAGCACTCCCTTGAAAATGTATCAAAGACGGGACACCCCAAGTTCGCAATCTTAACTCAGAGTGGACGTACGGGAGTAGTATTAGAACGTGGAACTGAGACGATCTCGTGGAGCGCAAAAGCACGGGCCACCCACCCTTTCTTCAAAATTACCACGACGCGTGATCATAGTCTGGCTCTGCCTGGTTTGTCTCCTTCTCGCTTGCAGCGGTGACCGGAATGAATCATTTTACCCCTCCCTTGCAGATGAAGACAAAGCAGGAGCAATTACCCACGGCTGGATACCAGACGACTTACTCCCAGGCAGTTCCCGGTCGATTCATGAAGTTCATGAAAGCTCACCGTCAATCGAATGGTGTGCGTTTGAATTTTCTCCTACTGACTCGCAGGGCCTTCGAAAGAATCTCAAGAGTGTTGATGTGCCACCGCCGTCCGTGAAGCGTGTGCCAGACCCATACGTGTCGTGGTGGCCAGCCGTGCTTAGGGGGAACCTTGATGTAAACGAGATCCACAAGGACGGATTCAATCTTTACGCAGTTGTAAGGCCCGAGACATCTGTGACCACTGAAATCTTACTCTTCTCGATCGACTGGGAGAAGGGACGTGGATTCTTCTACCGAACAAGGATATAGATGCGAGTGACCCGGCCTTTGAAGTTGGACTTTGTGAATTTCAAAGGGTGGGGGTTTGGATTTCCGGGATACCGGGAAATGATGAGTGGAAGGCCGGCTTGAAAATCTCCGCTCTTGTCAGCTGCAGCGGACGAGGGTGAGTCGCCCGTCATTTCTACTCACGAAGGGATTGACAACTTTTCAATCCGTGAGGTACAGCTGTTTGTATGCCAGTCCGGCGATTGCTTTGCATTGTCACGTGTTGTGGTATCGCCCTCTTCGCCGCGAAAAGCCTTAGGAGCACGCCTGTCCCGGCCGACAAGCAGGAAACCTGGGTGGAAGCAACTACTCCTCATTTCACCGTGTTGAGCAACGACGGTGAGAAGACCGCGCGCCGCATCGCCCAGCAATTCGAGCAGATTCGTATCCTCTATTCCAAAGTCCTCTCGCCAAACTTGCGTCTGGATCCAGGAATTCCCATCGTGATCCTTGCGGCCAAAAACGAGGAATCGCTTGCTCAAATCATTCCGGAATATTGGGCGCAAAAGGGACACACGCATCCGCCGGGACTGTTCCTGCCCGGCCCGGAAAAAAATTACATTGCGATACGCACCGATGAGCATGGCGAATTTCCTTATCTGATCGTCTATCACGAATACGTCCATCTGATCGTAAACCTGAACTATCAGCATATTCCGCTGTGGCTCAATGAAGGTTACGCAACATTTCTCGGGAGCGCCACGCTCCTACCTAAATCCGGACGAATCGGCCAGCCCAACCAATCGGAACTCAATGCGCTGCAGGAAACAAAGCTCCTGCCGTTGGAGGTATTGTTCCGGGTCGGGCTGGATTCGCCCTATTACAACGAGGAAAAAAAGACGAACGTCTTTTATGCCGAGTCGTGGGCGCTGGTTCATTACTTGATGTCAGACGCGTCCCGGCAGAAAGATAATCAACTCAGTCAATACATCGCCTTGGTTGAGGAGGGCAAAGATCCCGTGGATGCGGCGAAATCGGCGTTTGGAGATCTTGGCCAGCTCAAGAAGGAGATCGATTCCTACGTTTCCAGGACCGAGTATTCGATGTATGTAGTTCCCCTCCCTGACCTGGTCGACTCCAATTCATTTCCGGTCCGAGTCGTTCCACCCGCTGAAGCCGAGGCCACGCTCGGCGAATTCGACATAAGCCGCCACCAGTTTGAGGCTGCCAGAGCGAAGATCGAAGAAGCGCTGCGGATCGATCCGAATTCGGCGGCGGCTCAAGAGAGCATGGGTTTGCTTCTCTTTCGCGAGGAGAAGCGCAGCGAGGCGCAGAAATACTTTTCGCGCGCGGCAGCCCTCGATTCCAAGAGCGCCCTGACCTATTTCTATGATGGTATGCTGCTCGTTTCGGGCGGGGCGGAGGAAGAGGACATGGACGAAGCCCAGGCCGCCCTCGAAAAAGCCGTGGCGCTCAAGCCAGAACTGGCTTCCGCCTGGGATGCGCTTGCGAGTCTCTACGCCACCGACCCGCAAAACATGAACAAGGCCAGGGATGCGGCAGAGCGGGCCGTGAAAGCCATGCCGGGCGATCCGCGCTACCGATTCAATCTGGCCGTGGTCCTGTTGCGAATAGGCAAGTTCGAGGACGCTCGGGCCATCGCGCAGGGGATTGTCAAATCCAGGGACCGGCTGGTGGCTTCGCGCGCCGAAGAATTTCTCGAACAGATCGCTCGCGTGCAGCAATCCAATTCCAGTCCGTTGAATGACGTGAACAATATGGCCCTCCCTGAAATTAACCGCGATGCGAAAGAAACGGAAACAGCCGAAACGATTCGTCCCGCGCCCGCCATGAAGAGTGGAACAGCGGGACAACCTGCCTCTCCGGCGACTGTCCCTCACGTTCCGACTGAAACTGCCTCTCTTCGCGAAGGGCAACAAGGGAATGTCACTTCCACCCACGTGTATTCCATGATGGGAAAAATCACAGCGGTGACTTGCTCGAATCCTCCTCAAATGCAAATCACCCTGCAAGGGTCGGGGATCGTCATGCATTTGCACGCCGCCGACATCCTAAAACTACAGTTCAAGGCCGGAGCGGGAAATGCTTCCGCAGCAAAGCCTTCGTGCCCAGAGTTCGCGGGCAAAAGAGCGCGTATCAACTACCAGCTAGCTTCCCAAAAACCTTGGGATGGCGAAATGGTTTCCATAGAGCTTCAAAGCGCGCCCTGAACCTGCCCTCTCACAAATGCCGACTGAAAAAATTGTCCGGCTGTTCCCTCTTTTCTTATTACGGACAGGTGGCCCGGCCTTTGCAGTCGAACTTTGCGATTTTCAAAGGGTGGGGGTTTAGACTTCTGTGTTGGCTGGAAATAATGATATGAGCAAGATGCCGACCCGAAAATCTTCACCATTCCACAAATCGCAAGGATAGGGCCCCGGCAACCAGAATCAGAAAAACTTCTTATGGTTCCAGGCCCGCGACTGCAAGTACGGTCAGCGCGACGCGCTGCAGGCCCAGTTCCCTGCCCGCCGGGTCATACCATTCTTCCGGGGTGTGTGCGCCCCCGCTGCGCCCGCCCGCGCCCAACGATATGGCCGGTATTCCCACCGAGAGCGGAATATTGGCGTCGGTGGATGACCGCTCGCGCCGCGAACGGTTGCCCAGCTGGTTGTCGGCCGCCAGCAAAGCGGCCAGGAGCGGCGAATTCTCGGCAATTTCGCCCGCCGGCCTCACGCCCAAAACACTAATTTTCAGATTCAACAAGTTGGCGCTGCCGGACATGCCGCGTTCTCGCGCCGCGGACATTTCTTCGTCAATGCCGGTCTTTATGGCGTCGCGCAAAAGGGTTTCGAGCGTGCCGAGTTCGGCCTCCGATTCGGAGCGCAAATCCACTTTCATATGCGCGCTCGACGGAATGGAATTCACCGACGTGCCGCCCTCGATCTCACCGACGTTGAAACTTGTGCGCGGCGATTCCGGAACACGCGCCGTGACAAACCGCCCAATTCCCCGCCCTAGCGCATGAATCGGATTCGGCGCTCCAAAATCGGTCCAGCTATGTCCGCCTGGCCCGGTAATGGTGATTTCCACGCGCCGGGACGCCAGCGCCGCCGTGGTCACATATTCGGTGGCCGCGCCATCGAGAGCGAGGACATATTTCAAGCGCTTCTTGTAGGTCTCAACGAGAGAGCGCATCCCGCGAAGATTTCCCTCCCCTTCTTCGCCCACATCCGCCACGAATAAAATCGTTTTCGTAGTCTTGATTTTAGCTTCACGAAAGGCTTTCGAGAGGGCCACGAGCGCCGCAAGTCCTGTACCGTTGTCCGAAATGCCCGGCGCGAGCAGCCTTCCGCCTTCCTGCTTGACGTGCACATCGGTGCCCGGGGGAAACACGGTGTCCAGATGCGCCGTCAGCATGACGATGTCGGGCGACGCGCCAGGCCATTCGCCGATGACATTTCCAATGTCGTCCGTCTCCACGCGCAGGCCCGTGGAAGCGAGTACCTTTTTCATATACGCGGCGCGAACGCTTTCCTGGAACGGCGGCGCGGGAATTTCCGTGATCCGGATTTGTTCCTCGGTCGTGGCCTTGGCGCTGCCGCGGAGAATCTCCAGAACGCGCGCGATGCGCGGATCGGTTGGCGCATCCGACGCGTCGGCCTTTTGCGAGATATTTTGAATAAACGAAGTCACTGCCACTCCCAGCATAAGTAGGGTGAGGAATCGTTTCACGGCTTACCCGGCCGCGCCGGCATCAGCCCTCATCTCGGCGGGCTGACGGCTACTTCCCCAACTGTCGCAACAGGTAAACAAATGGGACCTCTCAATGGAGTGTGGCCGGCAATCCCGCTCTCTGCCATTCGTGGATCAGGCCGCCTTCATCCATGCCCGACCCATGTTGCCTTGTGGGTCAGACCTTCAGGTCCGACAGTAGGGAACTTCAAAAGTGGCCTTCAGGCCCTGCCGTTTCAGGCGCTGAAGGCCTATTCCAGTTGCCCTGTATGTCACGCGTAAATCCGTGACCCACAATCCTATTCCCGAAAATGCCGCTAGTATCGCAATGTAAAACTATGGGGCATTTGCTTCGGGTCGGGCTTGTAAAGCGTCTTGCAAAATTCGCAGCGGTAAATTTCCGCGTCCTTCCCGATCCGGGCCTCTACTTCCTTCGGATAGTCGTACCAGCGCTTGAGATGCCCGGCGCAAAGTTTTCCCTTGGCATCCTTCTCATCGCAGGAGCGTTGCCTGGGTTTGCGCACCTTGATTTTCTGTTCCGGGGGCGCAGCCTCGGCCGTCGCAGGAGCGGGAGGAGCAGCCGCGGCGGGCGGAGTTGCTGGTGGCGCCGAGGGCGGTGCTGCCGGTGATGCGCCTTGCGGTGTGGTCTCCTCGGCCATACTTCGGTTCCCCTCTCCGGTTAGGATGCGCGTTGCGTATCGATCCCGTGTCTCTCGTTTGTATCTTACTCGAACCCTTCCCGAGAAACCAAGTGCCACTTTAGCAGCGCAAGCTTCAGCCTGTGGGTTTTGAATTTGGTTAAGTATAGAAAACCGTCGGGTTGAAGTCTGTGTTCCTTAATGTTAATCGCTCGACGCCAGCGAATTCGCAGGATCCGGATATTCCACCTTCTCGAGGCACAGGCCGTGCGGCGGCAACGTGGGGCCGCATTTCGAGCGATCGCGCAAGGCCAGCAGTTCCGGCAAATCGCCCGGAACCAGCTTTCCGCGGCCAACGTCCACCAGCGTTCCCACCATCTTCCTCACCATGTGACGCAAAAAAGATTTCCCGCGAACAACGAAGACCCATTCCTCCGCGGAATGGTGCGAATTGGCGGGCGCCATGCGCTGCAAATCAAATTGATAGATCGTCCGAACCGTCATTCGCTCGCGGTCGTCTTCTTCCGAGCCGGTCGAGGCCGCGAACGTGGTGAAGTCGTGTTCGCCTATAAAATGGCGAGCCGCTTCGGCCATGGCGTCAAAGTTCAGCTCGTGCGCATCATGCTGCACGTATTTCCACAGAAAAGGCGGAACGACGCGGCCGCGAAAAATCCGGTAGCGGTAAGTTTTCGCCAGCGCGTCCCACCGCGAGTGAAAGTCCGGACCAACCTCCTCCGCATCGTTCACCCGGATGGAGGGCGGCAGCAAGGCGTTGAACGCGTGCTGAAACTCTTCCACCGCCAGCGCCGATTGCGTTTTGAAATTCACGACTTGGCCTGCCGCGTGCACGCCCGCATCGGTGCGTCCCGCGGCGTAAATCGTCAGGCGGCGCTGCGTCACTTTTTCGAGAACATCCCCCAGTGCGCCCTGGACCGTGGACTGCCCGGGCTGCGCCTGCCAGCCGCTAAAATCTGTCCCGTCGTAAGCGATGGTCAATTTGATGTTTCTCATGGAGCCGGAAACCCATGGAACCACAGATGCTCACAGATGAACACGGATAAAAAATCATAGCTGGCAAAAAACTATGGGAAAAATGGAGTATGGGGCGGCCGGGATCAGCGGGCGAATTTTGTTCTTGGCGTTTGGGCCTTAAATTTGAATACTCTGTGCAGAATACTCTGTACAGAGTATATCTTTTCCCCTCTTTTGCTTCGTTTTTCTCTTTCCTTTATCCGCGTTTATCCGTGTGAATCCGTGGTTCCACTCAAACGCCCAATTTCGCATAGCGGCTGCCGGGCTTCACAGCCACGCCGCCGCTGCGGCATAGCGGGCATTCGGCAGTGTCGTAGTTGTCGATCTTGAGTTCCACGAGCGCTTCGGTGCGGACCGGCAACTCGATTTTTCCGCCGCTGCGATCGATCAGCGCGCCTGCGGCTACCACGCGCGCGCGCGCTTCTTCCAGCACGCGGATGGTTTCGCACGTCGAGCCGCCCGTGGTCCAGACATCTTCCACAACCAGGATGTGTTCATCCGGCTCCACGCGAAATCCCCGCCGCAAGGTCAGCGTGCCCAGGGAGTCGCGTTCGACGAAAATCGCGCGGATGGGTTTGCCGTCGTGGCGCGGCGGAATCGCTCGCGCCACTTCGTGGCCGATGATAAGTCCACCCAAGGCCGGAGACGCCACGCAGTCCACGCGCAAATCCATGAACTCCGCGGCGAGGGCCCGCCCCAATTGTTCCGCATACTTCGGATACTGCAGCACCAGCGCGCATTGCACATAGGTGCTGCTATGCAGTCCCGAAGTCAGCTCGAAGTGGCCGTGGCGTATTGCGCCCACTTCCTCGAAAAATTGAATGGCGGCTTCAGGTCTCATCGCGCGCCAAGACTATCGGGCCATCGTGCCCTTGTCAAGATACTGGCCGGCAAGAAGAGCGAAGTACCTGCGGTGTCTCGACATCGGGCCTTGACCTTACGCGCTTTCTCGCGTCCAATACTTCGGGTCTTTCGGCGCGGCGCGCCCCCAGGAAAATGGCCCCGAAACGTCGGCAATGGCGGGAAATATACTTGAAACATATCTGTCCCGGGGGACGTTTAGAATACTTAGCGCCCGATAGGCGTCTTGAACGCCGCAGGAAGATATGCCGATATTTGTTCGGAGAGGATAACTCAACATGATTGGAAGGTTTTGCCGTGTCTCATTTGCTTTATTCTTGGCCGCACTGTTGGGCCTGGCGCCCGCCGCTCCCGGTTTTGCCCAGCAACCGGGGGAAACCACGCCGCAGGCGCAGCCTGAGCCTCAAAGTCGCGTGATTCAGGTGTCCAACCAGAACTATACTTTTGGCAAGCGGTGGTTCCCCGACATCTTAGGGCCTTATACCCCCACAGTTATACCCACGCCTGTTTTGACGAATTCGCCGCGGATCGAGGAATTGGTCAAGGACGGAAAACTGCAAATCAGCCTGCAGGACGCCGTCGACCTCGCGCTCCAGAACAATTTGGCGATCGTGATCGAGAGGTACACTCCCTGGGTCGCCGAAGCCAACATTCTGCGTACTCTAAGTGGCGCGCCCCTTCTTGGGGGAACTGTGCAGGCCCTGGGCACGATCCCGCCAATGAGCTTCGATCCGCAAGTCGCTTCGACATTGAGCATGGACCAGCGGACAATCCCTGCGAATAACGGACTGACCGCGGGCACCGGGACGAGCACGGGGATTCTGGCCCAGTTGAGTACGCATACAACGACAGGTGACATGGCGTATTCGCAGGGATTTCACACGGGTACTTCCGTCTCCGCGACATTCAATAACGTGCGCGGCTCCTCTTCCAGCGCCAATGCCTTCTTCAGCCCGTTCGTGCAATCCAACTTTATTTTCGTTGCCAGCCAGCAATTGCTGAACGGTTTCGGGCTGGTTGCGAACGAGCATTACATCCGCATAGCCAGGGTGAACAAAAGCATCGCCGATCAATCCCTCGTGCAACAAGTAATTACTTCCATCACCGCTGTCGGCAACGCGTATTGGGAACTGGTATTTGCGCGGGGCAACGTGGAAGTGGCGCGTCAGGAAATTGCGCTGGCGGACAAAACGTATAGCGACAATAAGAAGCAGGTGGACGTCGGCACTCTCGCGCCATTAGAAATCGTCCAGGCCGAGGCCCAACTTGCGACAGCTCAGCAGGCTTTAATCGTTGCGCAAACTACAGTCCTTCAGGACCAACTCACTCTTTTGAATTTGATCGCCAAGGACCCCAATTCGCCCGCCTTGCGCACGGTGGAAATCATCCCCACCGACAACGCGGACGTGGCGCCGCCCGAAGTTGAAAAGATCCCTTTGGAAGACTTGATTAAAGAAGCTGTCATGAAGCGTCCGGATGTTTTGCAGGCGGGGCTCGTAATCAAGGGAGATGACGTGAACGTGCGGGCCACAAAGAACGCCCTGCTTCCCATTTTGACTCTGTCCGGGGAATATGCCACGGAAGGGCTGGCAGGCAATAACCGGCCGGCAGCGGGATGCGTTCCCACGCCGCCGGTGACAACTTGCCAGATTTTTACGGGCCTGGCAACAGCGTTGAACCAGGAGTTTACCGGCGCCTTTCCCGAATACAACGCGCAGATCAGTCTGACGATTCCGATTCGCAATCGCCTGGCGCAAGCCAATAACGTCCTTGCGAATTTGAATGCGCGTTCCGACCAGGCCAACTATCAGCAAATCGTGAATAATGCCGCCATTGATGTTCACAACGCGCAAATCACTCTGGAGCAAGCGCGCATCACGCTGGCCGCGGCGATCAAAACTCGCGACCTCGATCAGCAAACGCTGGACGCCGAACAGAAAAAATTTCAAGTAGGCGCTTCCACGCTTTTCAATATCGTGTCCGATCAGAACACTTTGGCCGCGGCGGAATCCGCGGAGGTGCGCGCGCGCGTCAACCTTGTCGAAGGCAAAGTGAACTTTGACCGCGCCATGGCTCGCACGCTCGAGGTTTACAACATTACGATTGCCGACGCCAAGTCCGGGCATCCCACGAAGGACACGTTGATCCCGGGCACTTCGGCGAACGGCCAATTATTCGTCGATCCCGTCAAGCGAAGCGACGCGGTTCTGCCCGGTTCAAGCCGCCCGTCAGGCGCCGGCAACGGGCAATAGGTTCGTTTCTTCGCCGTTAGTTCAACTGGCGCGTAGTGCGAAGACGCCGGGTCTGAAGACCCGGGCTACAACAACTCCCCGGGCACCGCCAGATTTGTTGTAGCCCGCCTCTTCAGAGGCGGGGGGGGTTCTTCTTTAGCCGCCGGGAAATTCGCGTTGGCAACTTTTTAACCAGCCAGTTCTGTTCGCGTTCGAACTGCCTTGTCCTGTCCACCCCCTTCGCCTAGAATCAAGCTGCGCTCCGGCATGGATTTTCTGTTTCCAATCTGAGCGCATGGCCGCTTCACCCATGTCCTCCGATCGCCAACCTACAACGCGCCGCGCTGCCGGTGAAAAGTCATCCGAGCGCGCGTCCGAATTCACCACGGTTTCCGGGTACCCGATTCGAGGACTCTATTCCGCCGAGAATCTTTCGGGCTGGGATCCGGATCGCGACCTGGGCTTGCCGGGAGCGCCTCCCTATACGCGCGGGATTCACCCGGCGATGTACCGGAGCCGCCTGTGGACCATGCGCCAGTTCGCGGGATTCGGTTCGGCGGAAGATACGAACAAGCGATTCCGTTATTTGCTTTCGCAAGGGCAAGCGGGCCTTTCCGTCGCATTCGACCTTCCTACTTTGATGGGCTATGACTCCGACCATTCCCATGCCGAAGGCGAAGTCGGCAAGTGCGGCGTGGCGATCAGTTCCCTGGCGGACATGGAAGCGCTCTTCGACCAAATTCCGGTGGGAAACGTTTCCACTTCGATGACCATCAATTCTCCCGCCGCGATCCTGTGGGCCATGTATCTGGCTGTCGCTGAAGACCAGGGCGTCGATTGGAAGCATCTCGCCGGAACGCTGCAAAACGACATCCTCAAGGAATACATCGCGCAAAAGGAATTCATCTATCCGCCCAAACCGTCGATGCGCCTGGTGATCGACACCATTGAGTTCGGCGCGCGCTACACGCCGAGGTTCAATCCCATTTCCATCAGCGGCTACCACATCCGCGAGGCGGGATCGACCGCGATCCAGGAATTGGCGTTCACGCTGCGCGATGGAATCGAGTACGTAGAGTGGGGGATCCGCCGGGGCCTCGCCGTGGACGATTTCGCGCCGGCCTTGTCTTTTTTCTTCAACGCGCACAACGATTTTTTCGAGGAAATCGCGAAATACCGCGCCGCGCGCCGCATCTGGTACAAGACGATGACCGAGCGCTTCGGAGTGAAACTCGCGCGGTCCTCGGCTCTGCGCTTCCACGCTCAAACGGCGGGCTGCTCGCTCACCGCGCAGCAGCCTTACAACAACGTGGTGCGAACCGCTTTGCAGGCCCTCGCGGCGGTGATGGGCGGCGCGCAGTCCTTGCATACCAACTCGCTTGACGAAGCTTGGGCGCTGCCGACGGAATTTGCCGCGACGCTGGCGCTGCGGACGCAGCAAATCCTGGCCCATGAAACCGGCGTCGCGAACACCGCCGATCCTTTGGGCGGCGCTTATTTCGTCGAGACCCTGACCAACGAAATGGAGGACGCCTCCTGGAAATACATTCGCAAGATCGACGAGATGGGCGGAATGATCGCGGCCATCGAACGGGGATATCCGCAGCGGGAAATTGCCGACGCCTCTTATCGTTACCAGGTGTCGGTCGACCGCAAAGAAAAAATCATCGTCGGCGTGAATGACTTCACGGGAGAAGAATCGCCCATCGACATTTTGCGCATCGATGAATCGGTGCGCGCGCAACAGGCCGAGCAGTTGCGCAAGCTGCGCTCCGAGCGCTCGAGCGAAGAGGTCGCGCGGCAGCTCGCCGCCTTGCGCAAAGCGGCCCAGGGAACAGAAAACCTGATGCCCCATATCTATGCCGCCGTGAAAGCTTACGCGACGCTGGGAGAAATCTGCGACTCTCTGCGCGAAGTTTTCGGCACGCATGAAGAGGCGTCGATAACGTAGCGCTACAGTTGAATCGGAAAAAATGCATTAACGTTTATCGAGCGGGCAGGACATATCTTTAACGAAGTGAACGTAGGGACGAATGTCTGACAAGAGAATACGAGTGCTGATCGCAAAACCTGGGCTCGACGGCCATGACCGGGGAGCGAAGATTATTGCCCGCGCCCTGCGCGACGCCGGGATGGAGGTGATTTACACCGGGCTGCGGCAGACGCCGGAGATGATCGCCTCGGCTGCCGTGCAGGAAGATGTCGATGTGATCGGGCTGTCGATTCTTTCGGGCGCGCACAATACGCTCGTACCGCGATTGCTGGACCTGCTGAAGCAAAAAGGGATGAGCGATGTGACCGTGCTCCTGGGCGGAACGATTCCGGAAGCCGATATTGCCGGACTGAAAAAGGCGGGCGTGGCGGAAATTTTTCTTCCCGGCACATCCACGCAAAACATTGTGGATTTCGTGCGAGAGCGCGCCGCAAGAAAGTAGCACGGTCTTCAGCCTGTCCGGGTTTAATCTTGTGCCGGCGATATTTTCCGGAAAGCAGACAGGCTGAAGCCCGTCCTACTTCACGACATTCCCGTCCGCATCGCGAATTTCTACCGCGCCGAGGTCCAGCTTCACCAGTTCGGGCTCGATTTTGGCGCGATCGCCGACGCAAACCAAAATCAGCTGGTCGGCGTGCAGGTATTTTTTGGCGACGGCTTCGGTGTCCTCTGCAGTGACGGCGTTCAACTGGTCCGGCAATTTGGAGAAATAGTCGCGCGTCAGGTTGTACACAAAAACTTCGGAGAGCGCGCCCGCTTCGCCGCTGCTCGTTTCAAAAATCCCCGGCAAGGAACGCGATTGGGAATCTTTTGCCAGGCTCAGTTCCTCGGGCTTCATCGGCGCATCAATCATCCGGCGAATTTCCTTCAAGATTTCTGTCACCGCGGGCGCCGTGGCGTCGGTCCGGATGCCTCCACCGGCGACAAAATAGCCAAGCGTTCGCCGGTAAACAAAAAAGGAACTCGCGCCGTAGGTGTAGCCGTGTTCCTCGCGAAGGTTCAGATTGATGCGGCTGGAAAAAAGGCCTCCCAGCTCGGAATTCATCACTTCGAGCGCGGGATAATCCGGCGTCGCGCGGTCGACTCCAAGTTGCAGCAGGCGCACCATAGTCTGCTGAGCGCCTGGCCGGTCCACGATAATGATTTTCGCCTTGGTGGTTTCCGGAGGGCCAATCTTCGGCATCGCAAACTCGCCGCTCTTCCACGCGCCAAACTTGCTATCGGCCAGAGCCTTCAACTCGTCGACGGGAATATTTCCGGACACGACCAGGGCGGCGTTATTCGGCACATAGTTGGTCTTCCAGAAATTCATCATGTCCTCGCGGGTCATCGTCTTAATCGACGGTTCCGTGCCCGAGTTGTCGTACCCAAAGGGATTGTGCGGCCCGAAGAGCGCGGACACGCCGGTGCGGGCAACAATCGTCTCAGGGTCGGAGCGCTCGTCCGTGAAGGCGGCCAGACGCGACGCGCGGCGCCGCTCCACTTCGTCCGGCGGAAACGTGGGATGCAGTACGATGTCCGAGATTAGGTCGAGCACTCCGGGGAAATTCTTGGTAAGCGAACCGGCGCCCACGCCGGACGAATCCATGCTCGCGCTGGACGAAAGCGCCGTGCCCAGGATGGCCGCTTCGTCGGCAATTTGTGTGGCGTTCCGCGTTTCCGTTCCCTGCTGCAACATGTTTGCGGTGAAGCTCGCCAGGCCGGGTTTTCCGACGGGATTCGCTCCGCTCCCCGTATTGAAAACCAGATGCGCGGCGACCACGGGAAGTCCGGGACGGTAGTCGTAAAGCACGGTCAGGCCGTTGGTGAGCTTAAAAATATCAGGGACCGGAAGATTCAGCGCATGCGCGGGCCCGGGCTTTGGAGGGTTTTCACGCCATACCGCGTCGGCATTGACCGATTCCCCGCCCGTGGTTTGGCCCTTCTGCAGATTTTTTGGCGTGGGAACATCCGGCCCCAGATCCGGTTTGCCGGGAATTCCGTAGATCACCGCGCGCGCGGCCGGCTTCAGTTGCGTTTCCGCAAATGCGCGAATCGAATCCGTCGTCGCGGACTGGTACCGGTGCACGTCCTGCGAAAAGTAGCCGGGATTTTCAAGATAGTGGTTGTACTCGTTTAAGCGGTCGGCCACGCCGCCGAATCCGCCAAGCCGTTCGAGTCCCTGAATCATTCCTGTTTCAATTCCGTTTCGCGCGCGCTCCAGTTCAACAGCGGTCGGACCGTCCTTGCGGAACGCGGCCAGTTCTTCGTCCACAGCTTTTTGCATTTCATCGGCCGTGTGTCCGGGCCGCGCGGTCACCACAATTTCAAACAACGACCCGAGAATCAGCGATTGTTGCGACGCGCTGACGTCCAGAGCAATCTGTTTTTCGTAGACCAGTTTCTTGTACAGGCGGCTCGACTTCCCCCCGCCGAGAATCTGCGCGGACAGATCTGCGTCAGCGTCACCGGGCTTGAAAATGGAAGACGTCAGCCAGGCCATGTAGACGCGCGGCAGTTCCACCTGATCGTGGATCACCGCGCGGCGCTCGGATGTAATGGGCGGCGTGACAGCGGCAATCTTCGGCACAGGCGCGCCCCGCTTCAGCGGCCCGAAATATTTTTCGACAAGCTGTTTGGCCTGCGCCGGATCGAAATCGCCGACAATGGCCAGGCTCGCGTTATTGGGCGCGTAGTAGAGCTTGAAAAAGTTGCGCACATCCTCGAGCTTCGCTGCCTGAATGTCCGCGTGCGAGCCCATCACATCCGCGTGATATGGATGGCTCTTCGGGAAGAGCAGATGAAACACACCTTCTTCCACAATTCCGTAGGGATTGTTCTCAATGCTCTGGCGGCGCTCGTTGCGCACCACGTCCTGCTGGTTCGTCAAGCTGGCCTGATCCAGTTTGTCCGGGAGATAGCCCATGCGATCGGATTCGAGCCACAGCGCGAGTTCCAGCTGATTCGAGGGGATTGTTTCGAAGTAATTCGTGCGGTCAAAATCGGTCGTGCCATTGAAGTCGGACGCTCCGGCCGCCTCGAGATAGCGAATGTGGGCGTTGCCCGGAACATGCTTCGAACCTTCGAACATCATGTGTTCGAACAGGTGGGCGAAGCCGGTGCGCCCCGGCAATTCGTTTGCAGGACCGACGTGATACCAGATATTGGTGGCAACCAGGGGCAGGCGATGATCCTCGGACAGGATGACTACCAGGCCGTTCGGCAGCGTGTATTTTTCAAACTTGATTGTTGGCAGTGCGATCGATGCGGATTCATCCGCTTTGGCAGAGGCCGCCTTCACCGGAGTTTTTTTCGGCGGAGTCTTTTTCGCCGTGTCCTGGCTGAAAACGGATACGGCGGCAACGGTGACGGACAGGCACAAAATCAGCAAGCGGCTACGCAGCGCGGAAGTCATTCCGATTCTCCTCGACGATTGTCCCACTCCGTATCAGACGCAACGAATGGTTACTGGGCTGCTTCGCATCACGAAACATTACTAAGATACCTTAAGTCAGGGGCGGGATGCGAAGCGCCGTCCAGTGTCGCGGGCTTCAGCCTGCGGGGTTTGGACCTAGCTAGGACAAAACCCGCAGGCTTGAAGCCCGCGCCACTAACGGCATGTTCGTTGTGCCGGGCGCGGGAAAAGCGTACGATTCGCGAGAATGAGACCGATTCAATGAGAGATCCCTGCTCCTAAAGGACTGTGCCATGAAGAAAGATGCAGATTGCAGTTGCAATCATCGAGTATCTCGCCGAACCGTGCTGCGAGGAGGGCTTGCGGCGGCAGCGGTAACCTCGATGAGCGGTGTGAGCGATGCGCTCCTGGCTGAACCTGCCGCGCGTTCCCCGCTCAAGACGAGCGGAGCGCGCCCAATCGACATACACGCGCATTACTTTCCTCAGACCTACCTCGATCTATTCAATAGCGATGGGCAGCGCTACAACGCCGAGTTCCGCATGACCGAGCAGGGCTTCTTTTTCAAAACTCCCGCTGAATCCAACGGCCCGCTGCCAGCGAAATTCATCGACCTGAAGCAGCGGCTGGCAGACATGGACGCGCAGGGCGTGGCCGTCCAGGCGCTCTCGCTCACCGGCCCGATGGTCTATTGGGCCGAGGGCGAATTCTCACACAAGCTCGCCATGACCTGGAACGACGGCGCGGTCGCGGCGCACATGGCTAATCCTGACAGGTTCGTGGTCCTGGCCACTTTGCCGATGCTCGATCCCGACCGCGCCATTGACGAACTCAAGCGCGTGAGCAAGCTCCCCGGCGTGCGCGGCGTTTACATGGGGACGAACATCGAAGGCCGCGACCTCGACGATCCTCTGTTCGAGGCTATCTTCACGCGCATCGAGGCGCTCGGCCTCCCCGTCTTTCTGCATCCTTTGCCGCCCATCCTCGGCGGAAAGCGCTTGCAGCCTTATTCACTTACCAACCTACTTGCCTATCCGCTGGACACCACGGTTGCCGCCGCGCATCTGATCTTTGGCGGCGTGCTGGACCGCCATCCGAATCTGCTGATCGTGTTGCCGCATGCCGGCGGGGCGCTGCTAAATATCATCGGACGTCTCGACCACGGATGGAATGTGATCCCGCCGGCTAAGCATTCGGCGCAAGCTCCGGGCGCGTACCTTCAACGGTTTATGTACGACACCATCGTTCACTCCAAGCCGATGATGGAATTCATCATCTCCCAGGTGGGCGTCGAACGAATCATGCTGGGCAGCGACTATTGCTTTCCCGTGGGCTATGACCGGCCGGTGGAAGTGGTCGAGGATCTTCACCTGAGCCCCGACCAGCGCAAAATGATTTTGGGTGGAACCGCGGCGAAGGTTCTGAAAATCTAGTCCAGAAAATTTCCGCTTTCATGTGGGGGTAGAGAAATAATGTTCACACGAAAATTTGTCCGGCTCCTTGCAATTTCGGCACTGCCACTCTTCTTCGTAGTTCTCGCTAATGCTTACGGACAGCAAAACGCGACAATGGGCGAAGTCCGCTTCTCCGCCGACAACCAGGACGAAAGAGACGCCGGCGTGTGGATCGACGGGAAATATGAAGGCTACGTGAAGGAGCTCAAGGGAGATCGGAAGGTTCTGCTTCCCGCAGGAGATCATGAGATCACGATCCGACAGGCCGGCTACAAAGAATTCACGAAGAAAATCGTCGTTGTCCCGGATCAGGTCCAGACGATTGCCGTGGTGTTGGAAGAGAATTCCAAATTAACCTATCCGGGAAACGATGCGGCGGAGTTCCGGTTGGATATCGTGCCCAAGCGCGCGGCGGTCTTTGTCGACGACGGCTACATGGGTCATGGCGGCGATTTTGGAGGCAGGTTTCACTCCATGCTGGTGAGCCCCGGCAAACACCGGCTCAAGGTCACGCTCGACGGATATAAGCCCTACGAAACGGAAATCGATGCGGTCGCCAGCAGCAAGTCCCAGATGAAGATCGTCCTTGAGAAAAGCAGCGACGCGCCGCAAGGAAAATGATCAGACCGGAGATCCCGTTCGGGTTTCCAGTGTTGCAGCTTCCTAAGAGCTGCGCCTGACGACGACTAGCTTGGCTCGGCGCGCCGCCCGCCGCGGGCGGAGCTCAGGTTGAATAAATGAATGAGTACCCTCGTTCCTGCGCGCGATTCACTGCCAATATGCCCGCCGGAACCATATGTGCGTTGCCGATGAGGTTCTCAGTGATTTCCTTGACCACGCTAACGACCTCAACACCATTCGCCTTGGCGATTCTCGTGGCGATGCCTCGCGTGGACATCTGGCACACGGCAAACTGCACGCCCTTCTTGATCAGCGCTTCCATTTTGCCGGCCTGCTGCGTTTCTCCCGCTGGACCATAGACATTGATTTTGGGCGCCTCCTTGGTCTTCGGATCCAGAAATTCGGCTTGCTCGGAGATTTGCTTGCCGTACTTGGCCCAGATGGCGTCGTTGTAGGCAAACGAAGTGGACTTGTGGCGCGCAACAATTACCACGGCCAGGTCGCTATCCTTCAGGCCGTACGCTTCCTGATTCGCCGTAAAGTAGTTGTTGGCGAATTGCAGCGCCCAGCCCATGCTCTCCGCAGTCGAAGAATCAAACAGGAAGCGATGTACGCCGGGAATCTTGTCGTACCAATCATCCTGCGTATGGCGCGCCGGCCGCCACGCGGCATCAGATGCGGACTGCGCTTCCGCCGAGGGAGAGCTCATCAAGCTCGCGCCAACCACCCCGGCGCCCGTTCCCAGCCGCGCCAGAAACAATCGCCGCGCCATCGAGGATTGCAACCATTTTCCGTTCATGCCAGCCTCCTCTTTTGACTCACTCAAGTTCGGAGAGCGGACGCATTATATGCTCAACTCCCGAGAAATTCCCTTCCCAGACATTGCTGGCGGACGCCGCAATGGACAATTTCCTGCAAACCGATTAAACCGATGACTGGGCGGATTCCTATATATACTTTGAGAAGTGGCTTAGCCATTGGCTTTGGGCAGGAATTTTCTCACTCACATTTAGAACTGCGTGAGGTTTCAATTGGCGTCGGCATTTTCACATGCGGTAGCCGCTCTCGGCATTGGAGCTTGCTTCTACACCCCTCGCGTTCCCAAACGAGTCTGGGCGATTGGGGCAATGTGTTCCGTCATTCCCGATCTCGATGTCATTGGGTTTGATTTCGGCATCCGCTACGGCGACTTTTGGGGCCATCGAGGATTCATGCACTCGATCGTCTTCGCCGCCCTCCTGGCTGCCGCTGCGGTAGCCATAGCGTTTCGCAGTGCTCTGCCCAGCATTGGCCGCTTCTCTCTGTGGTTGTATTTCTTTCTCGCCACCGCGAGCCATGGTTTGCTGGACGCCATGACGGACGGAGGTCTGGGGGTCGCCTTTTTCGCCCCGTTCGACAACCGGCGCTATTTTCTTCCGTGGACTCCGATTCGCGTATCGCCAATCGGCATCGGACGGTTTTTTACCGCTCGCGGCGTGGCCGTAATCCAAACGGAGTTGCTGTGGATCTGGATTCCTGTGGCGTTGCTGGCGGCCTCGGCCTGGATATTACGCCGGCGCGATTTTTCCGCGTCTGACAGTTAACGCTCCAAGCCACATTCCGATAAAAGCTTGGTCTCAATAGGTCGATGCAACACTTGCACGAAGTTTTCTTATGGGAGTCTGCGAGTTTGATTTCATTCGCGAGCGTCGATTCAAACTGAACACTGCCCTGTTTAGGTTGATTGAGTTCAGCCGTACAGATCGGTTCTCCTGGGAAAGTATTGTCAGGTCAACTGGTTAGATGATGTTGCATCGACCGGTTGAGCTCGCCCGGTTTATCAGAAGTTAAAGTCCAGTTTCAACCGCGCATCTATCGCCTGGGCCAAGTAGGATAGTCCAATCCATCGAGACTAAGGTAGGACCGGCGCCACATTTGTCTGCTGCCGCGAATCATAAAACATCCACCGAGGTGCCTTGGGTAAAATCGTTCGCATAGACGTGACCTGCGCATTACCTTCCGGTGAAATCTCCAGCTGCCACTGCTGCACCTGCGGGTGCGCGCCTTCGGCTGTGACCACGCGATTCATTGTGACGCGGTAGCGCCCATTCTGTTCGATTTCGGCTCTGGGCGCCAACTCGGAAACGGTCTCCGCATCCAAAAAACCATGCCACAATCGTGAATACACGTCGATGGATCTCCACGCTTCGTCGTACGCCGTGAAGTAATGCCGCCCGACGGACTCGCGCAGAGTGTCCTGGTCGAGCACGATCTCTCCCGGCCGGAATGGGATCGTAGTCTCCAGGAAAAATGCCGCGAAATTCGCCAGTTCGGATTTGGAGAGCGAAAGTGAAAGTTCCGACGCAAAGCGATTGAACTCCGCCGCGGCGTCAGCACTTTTTCCCATGCTCTCGAAGCTGTAGAGTTCGTAGGCTTGCTGTCTCCCAGCCGCGACGGCAACGATCCACGTCCACTGTCCGTCGTAACTGGCCTGCGAAGGTATCTCAACTTGATAAAGATAGAGGCCTTGGCTTCCTCTTCGTTGGACAATGGTCGAAAGCAAATACTCCAGATCGGGCCTGCGCGTTACTTTAAGCAGCTTGGCGTCGATTCTCGACTCCGAACGCGGGAGGGCGAGTGAGACGGCGTCTCTCACTTGCTCGATGCTCAACGGCGTCCATGCGCCCAGGCGCGCCTCTGGATTTGCCTGTTGGGCGCCGCACGGCTGCCAGAATCCGAGCGCAAGAAATAAAATCGCAGTCGCGCGGAGCAGCCCGGCATTTCCAAGAACGTCCCGACAACAATGCGAAAGTCTGGGGCGCATAGGCACGTTGGTCTTTTCCGGCTGCGTCCATCAGGCAGTCCGAGGCAGCAATCTTGGAATATTGCCGCATCGGCCTGAGTAGCCAAATAGCCCGACTGGTCCCTTTTTCACAGTACCGCGGTTATAGTACGAAGTTCGGCTGTGGCGAATCGCGGGAAAGAATCGTAATTTCATGACACCCCGCGATTTCTAGACCGGACTAAGAGAAGCGGGAACACCAAGGCGCTATCAAGTAGGTGCGATCATGCCCAACGCAATCGAACAGAAAGTTGAGGTCTTGGGGGCGCTGGGCGATCTGAGATTAACAGTAGAGCAACGGCCGGATAGGACGAAGGAGACGCGGCGCTCATTCGTGAAATGGCTGAATGTGCCCAGAAATCTCTGGGATCCTTTTCAATGATCCAGCTTTCTAATTCTGTTGAGTCCGTGCTTGGCAGGTGAACACGAACGCGGGCGGCAGGTTGCGCCAAATAATTCTCGATCGGACTGAGCCAAAATATCGATTGAGCAGGGGTCGAAGGTTCAGCCGGCACAGCCGTCCCCTCACGTACTGCAAGCCATGGATGTACTGAAACTGGGTGAGTACTGATTCCGGGTGCAAGAACGGCGAGAGCCGTTGAAAAAGTGCCTGGCGCTGCCGATCGGGCATAAAAGCCAAGCCGAGCGACGATATCACCGCGTCCACTTGTTGGATGCCCCGTCGGTGGAGTTCTGAGTCTAGGTTTTCGGCGCTCGAATTGATAAGAATCATGCGAGGGTCGGAAATGCTGCGCTGGAGACATTCGAAGAAGCGTGGATTGATCTCAAAGACCAGCAAAGTAGCATCGGGCGGTAACTGCTCAAGCAGTGCGCGAGTGATCGCCCCTGTGCCAGCCCCCAATTCGAGTGCAACGCGAGTTCTTGCCAGTGTCAGCGGCTCCAGCATGGCGGTGGCCAGATAACTTGAACTGGGTGAGATCGCTGCGACCGTCGGGAAGTTAATCAGTGCTTCAGCCACGAATGTTTTCAGACTCATAGTTGTCTGTCGTCGAAAGAAATCATGCTGCCCCTCTGAAATAACCGTTCTGACGCTAACACAGAAAAACTATCCACATGCCCTCGCGACGATGAAAATCTTCTGCCCGCCGGATATCAGAACATGACAACCTGAAAATGTACTGAAAGCTTCTGTATATAGTTCCCGCCCTTATTGCCGTACGCGGAAAGAGCATAACATTGTCGGGAAACAGTCGTTAAGAAAGGTTATGAGCGATTGAATCCAAACCGAGTCGGCAGGAGATCGGTCTTTACTGAGATTCAGGGCTGATTACGCGGGCCAACTCCCGTTAAGCCCTCTTCTCGGAATGCGGGCCGGTACCATTACCTTTCGATCGAACCTGGTCGAAATCGCGGCCAAGCGGAGCGGCACTGATTCCCGTTCCGAAATCTTGGCCCAAGAATTTCCGAAGTGAGTGAGCCAATCTGCCTCCCATTTGCGCTTTATGATGTAAAGGCATGATATGAAATCCAAACCAATGCTCATCGAAGTCAGACAGAAAGACGAAATTTGCCTGGTGCGCTGCGAAGGGCGTTTGGTCACGGCGGATCATGAATACCTGCACGCCAAAAAAGATGAAATCAAGGGAGCGAACTGCAAAAAAGTCCTGGCCGATTTCAGCGAAGTGCCCGACATCGGCTCCGCAGGAATCGGTTTCATCGTCGGCATCTACACGTCCATCAAGAACTCAGGTGGACGTTTCGTACTCGTGGGGATAGGGCCCCGTGTGCGCGAAGTGCTTGATATCACGCGCGTGAGCAAAGTGATCCCCTTGGCTGCAGATATCGCGTCCGGGCTGGCCACACTGCGCGATGAGGGCTTGGCAGCGGACCCTCAGAACCAGGGTTGAGCAAGGACAGCCGGTCCTTGACTGTCGATGACGGCTACAAATTCTACGGCGTAGCAAGTCGGCGGCCGCTGCAGTTCGCGGACGCGGTGGCCCAGTCCCAAGAATTCCTCTCATCGGAATGAGCGATTTTTCGGTGGGGACGATTCCGGCCACACTTCCTCAAAGATGTTTCTCGGGCGAAACCTTAAGTGCCCTACGCCCAACCCAAGCTCTCGGCCCGTTCGGGGCGCAGATATGTTAATGTCCGGCTAACGGTTGACACTTCAACCGCATCTTCTGGTTTATGGCTTCCGCTCACTCTCAGGAGGATGATCATGTTTATCCTTTCCAAGAATATGTTTCGTCATGTCGTGGCAGGATGCGCGGCAGTAACGCTGGCCTTAACTGTCTGCCAGGTTCAAGGCGCGCAGGGGTCAAACCAGGAACGCCAGGCAAAGGCTGAAGCACGGCTCCAGAACGAAGTGCGTCACGTTCTGGTCACGCAGCCTTTTTACACGGTGTTCGATAATTTGGCGTATAAGGTTGACGGCGACCGCGTAACTCTATTGGGCCAAGTCGTTACGCCGACGCTCAAGATCGACGCCGGAAATGCAGTCAAGTCCATCGAAGGCGTCGCCGCATTGGACAATCAAATCGAGGTCCTGCCCGTCTCGCCGAGCGACGACCAAATCCGGCGGGCCGAATTTCGGGCGATTTATTCCGCGCCGGGCATGGAGAAATATTCGATCCAGGCCGTGCCGCCTATCCATATCATCGTAAAAAACGGCCACGTAACGCTGGTCGGGGTGGTCGCCAACGAAGCGGACAAGATTCTTGCGAACGCGCGCGCCAATACAGTTTCAGGCGTGTTCTCGGTGATGAACGACTTGAAAGTCGAAAAATAGAATTCGGAAGCGACGATCGCATTCGAGCGCCGGGAAAGCGAAATTCGATTTTGAGGATCTGAATTGGCGAGGGATTTTCTTCGCTGTTTTCTATTTGAGTGTCCGCCGAGAACGGTGGGATGCGGGCGTGGCATTGGCGCGCCCGCACCCGTCGAAACACCCCCGACCAGAGTCGCTTGACTTGCGGCCCGCGCAGTTCTACTCTCTGCGCCGAAGGGTAAGGAGCGCCTTCTCGCTATGAACTCAACTAGCATGAAAAAATATTTCTGCGGGCGATGGGACGTGCGGTTACTGCTTGGGCTGCTGTTCGCGGCGGGGCCCTTGGCGGCGTCGACAGCACGGATCTATGTCACGAACAGAGGCGGAACCACCATCAGCATCATCGACCCTGCGACGAATAAGGTCGTGGAGGTGATCAAGGGCATTGAGTCGCCCGAGGTGGTGCGATTCTCTCCCGACGGAAGCAGGCTCTATATCGCCAACAGGAGCGTGGACGTCCTCTACGTCATGGATCGAAAAAGCGGAAAGTACATCAAGAAGGTGCCTCTCAGCGGCTGGGCCAACGACGCCGCAGTGACAAGCGATGGAAAACTGATTGTAGTCTGCATCCGCAATACCGGCCAGGAGGCCGTGGATGTCGGGGCGCTGGATATCATCGATGCCAAATCGCTGGAGAAGGTCAAGAGTATTCCGGTGAGAAGAGGATTGCACGACGTGTCCTTGACGGACGATGGAAAATTTGCGGCCGCCGGATCGCCGCCAGGGCAATTTATAACCGTCTTCGATCTTCAGAAGATGGAAATCGCCTGGGAAGTCAACTATGACCAGGGAGTACTCCCCGTAATCATTGAAAGCAACCCCGACGGCTCGGGCCACCGGATCTTCGCACAGCTGAACCGGACGAACGGATTCTCCGTGGTGGATTTTGCCACGCACAAGGAAGTGGCGAGAATTAAGAACCCTGACGAACCCAGCGGGTTCGGCCCCGGGTGCGAAGGCATCAGCCACGGCATCGGCATATCCCCGGACCATAAGACGTTGTGGACCAACAGCAGGCCAGCCAATGCTGTTTTTGTCTACTCACTGCCTGACCTCAAACTGCTAGGACATGTCTCATTGCCCGAAACGCCTGTGCCGGGAAAGGCTCCGAGGGGAGGTGGACCCGCGTGGATCACTTTCTCTCCCGATGGCAGGACCGTCTATGATTCCACTTGCGGGACCAAGTCGATATCCGCCATCGATGTGGAGGCAATGAAAGAGATCACTCGCATCCCCGTCGGAGAGATGCCCGACCGGATCAGTACGTTGACGCTGCCTTAAGTTGTTATTCAGCCCTGTGTCGGATGCGCGGAACCTTTGCCTGTCACACAAAACTTGAGCTGGCGAATGTGAGGTGAGTATGATTTCGAAGCTTCTGCCAAAGATAATCTCTTCTGGTTTCGCGGTAGCGGCTGGCGTTTCATTGTGTCTGTTTGCTCCCTTTGTTACGGCGCAGAACTCCGGGAGCCCCGACACGCAAGGACCCCAGCTTGATTATGAGTTTTTCAAAACGCGCGTCGAACCTATCTTCTTGAAGAAGCGATCTGACGACCACGCCCGTTGCTATGTTTGCCATCAAATGATGCGTCACGGTGGCGGACCCCTTAGTCTGGAGATGCTGCCGCCCGGTGCGAGTTTTTGGACCGAAGAGCAGTCTCGCCGTAACTTCGAGACCGTCTCGAAATTGGTGGTTCCCGGCAAACCGGAAATGAGCCTGTTTCTCCGAATGCCGCTGGCGCCCGAGGCGGGCGGTATCGCCGACACCCATCAGGGGGGCAGGCAGTTTGCATCTGAGGACGACCCGGACTGGAAGAACATGAAAGCGTGGGTGATGGGCCAAAAAGCAGGGGGTTCCTAAGCTCTGTAGCCGAAAGCGTTGCGATATACTTCCCGGTCCCAGCGCCGTCGTAATTGCGTTCAATAACGAATCGCCAGGATGGGCCGCTCATCGTCAGGCTGACTCTAGATAAATCCTCATATCAAAATGGAACTGTAGGCCCGCGGTGTCAATCCACCGCTCCCACAAGCCCATAAACTTTCATGGCGCGATTGATTGCCTTGCTAGAGGCACTTATTCGCGCGATTCGACCATTCCAGTTGCACCGAGAACTGCCCTAACTTCTTGCTCTTCCAGGCGCAGATGTCGCCGATCTCGCCGTTGGCGTCATCGTACCAACCCTGCCCGGGAATCGGATCGGTGATCGCTTCGCACAGCTCGTGAGAACTCGTCGAGGTCAAGGCGTCGAGTTGAGCGATTCCACCGAGGCATCCGGCGCAGTCCGGGAAAGGCATGACTGCATAAAAAATCTTCGCGTCAATGGCATCGTGATAGCCGCAGAATTGCTGGCAAGAACTGCTCCCGCCTTGCACCACAGTTGTCCCTGGTGGCGCGAAGACAAAGTACAGCGTGTTCGGAGACGGCTGAGGAAACGCGGCATTGCCAGAAATCTCCTGTTGCAGGAGTTGTTGAATGCCCTGATCCGTTACGGAAGCGGACGGCGCGGGCGTGGTGAGCGTAATGCTCCCTGTCCGTTTTCCATGCCCAATGGACTGCCCCGCAACGCTGTATTCGCTCAATTGATCCATCAGGCTGCTGGTGAGGACAAAATCAAAAAACTGGTTCATCTGCGTGAGGATTCCAGCCGACGGCTGCTGTTGCCAGTCGCTGCCCCAAAATATGGTGAAGATTTCTACGGATGTGATCAGAGGGCCGCTGCGATACACCAGCTTCGGGGCGGCCGCCGGCGCCAGCGCCTCCGCCCCAGGTTTATGAAGAGGAACAATTCGGATGGCGTCGTTCGGCGAATGATGCGGCGTCTTTCTCGGCTGATTTTCAGCGTTCATGAGCCCCTCACTTTTGTAACCCCGCGCAATCGAGTCTCGAGTTTGCGAAGCTTTAACTCAACTCATTGTGATTGCGCCAAGCATGCATTCCGGGTTTTTATCTCGCGGTATCATTGAAAGACTCTCGCTCTGGCTTCGAAAATACATGGGAGTGCGTATTTTCGTGAATGTCTATATGTATCTAATTTCTAATCCTGACCCCGAAGCTAAGAAGGAAGCGCCTGTGAGCGCTATTTTGTTCCCGCTGTGTAAGTCTTGGCAAAGCTGTTGCGGGCGTTGGTGACCGTGAAAGTGCCGTTGGTCTGCGCCGACACTTTGATCCAGTACGCCGTCCCATTGTGCTGGGGTGGCGGAGGCGCTCCGGGACCCGGCGCAGGGGCAGGCATGGGAGCGATCGGCAGGTTAGCCGGCTCTTCATCAAGCGTGTTCGCGATGAACATGCCGGGAACGGTGTACTCCTGGCCGCTCAGCAGCGAGAAGTGCATCTGCCAGAGATCCTCGAGGCCGGGAGAGGAGTGAACCGTCTGCATCGTTTCAGGTTCGCCGCCTTTGCGGGTGCCGTTGTTCATAATGGCGACGCGCGGACGAAGGGCGTGCACGACCACGATCGAATTGGAGCTCGCCTGCCCGTGATGCAAGCCCAAAAAAAGATCGACGGTGCCAATGGGATTATTCGGACACATCAGCTCAAATTCCTTGTTCTTAGTCAGATCACCCAAATGAATCGTCCGAAATTTCCCAAAAGTAATGAAGCTGGCGACGGATTGCGGGTCTTCGGCATTGTTCTCTCCTGGCTTGAACTCGGAACAATATGGATTCGGCTTGCCGGCGCCAGGGAGCGGCGTCTTGAGCACCTGTCCCGCGGACGCCATAATCCGCCAATCGAGACCGGCCACCGGAATCTTGTCGCCGGGCTTCACGACGGTGTGCGTGGCCTTGGCGATCAGCGCCGGGTAGGTTTTCTGCAAAAATTCATCGGCGGCAGCGCCGGGCTGAACGTTCGGACCATGATCGATGAATTGCTTGATCGGGACGCGCGCGGACAGTTCCGCCAGCCCGCCAAAATGATCGCCATGCCAGTGCGTAATGATCAGGTGATCGATCTGCGTGACGCCTGCGTCTTTCAAAGCGGCCATAATGCGTTCGGCATCGCGAACGGCGCCCGGAGCCACGTTCCCCGTGTCGATGAGGACCGACTCGCCCGAGGGGGGCACAAACAGCACGGCATTGCCGCCCTCGACATCCACAACATAGATGTCCAATGTCGTCCTCGCTGTCCGCGTCTGGGCAACCAAGGACGACGCGGAAACAGCGAAGACGAGCAGAAGAAACGCGATCTTTTCGCGCATGAAAGCTCTCCGTGGTGTTTTACCAGGAATTTTCAAATGGGCCTTGTGTTCGACGAATCGTACGCCTCTCCAGCGTTCGACACAACATATTCACTAACAGTGGAAGCGTCACCGAGATCGGTATAATTCGGCTACTCGAAACTCCTTCCGGCGTGCTGTGCCACGTAACCGACTGGATATGCTAGCGCCCGGGATGACTGTATACTGGCTGCCGCTTTTGCAGGCCAGAGCATATTCCGGCGAAAATCTCTCCGCACCCGGAGGCAACAAAATGAGCACGCAGAATTCGGCATTCCGTTTCGCGCTGCTGGCAGGGACCCTTGTCCTGATGGCGCAGCTCGCGGCTGCGCAGGGTGAACGCACTGCCAAGGAAACCACGAAGATGCAATTTCTCAACCCACAGGGGTTGAGCAAGCCGATGGGATACACGCAGGTGGTGGTCGCGCAATCGGGCAAGCTGGTATACGTTTCCGGGCAGGTGCCAGTGAATGCCAGCGGCGAGGTTGTGGGCAAGGGCGATCTGCGCGCGCAAGTCACCCAGGTGATGGAGAACCTGGAGACTGCTCTGGCGGCAGCGGGAGCGACGATGAAAGATATTATCAAGGCCAACTATTATGTCGTGAATCTGAAGCCGGATCAGGTTGCCGTCATCCGCGAAGTCCGCAGCAAGTATTTTTCTGCAGAGCACCCGCCGGCCGGCACGCTGATCGGCGTGACGTCGCTGGTCCGGGAGGATTATATGATCGAGATTGAAGTAGTGGCGGCGGTGAAGTGACCTGCGGTAATTGCACGTGAAGCAGGCCCGAAGTAAGCTTTTAGGGTGAATGGCCGCCTTCGCGAAAGCTATCTTCGCGCAAGATTTGCCCGCCTGTTGATATGAATCTTTTTGAGAAATTCCCGCATCACTCGTGGACCACCCCATCGCAGATCGGCCATCTCCGGAAATGTCCTCTTATCAAAGTATAGTCCCCCGGCGCATGGCTTACCTTCTAGGCAACGAGCATGAATGTATCCAGGCCGCCATTCATCCAGTCCTTTAGAATTTTACCGTGGGGCACTGTGACCAAGAACTACATGCTTAGATTCAGGTGTGCGCACGGTGATGCGGACGAAATCCTCATTCTCCAGAATCGCCAAGAGACCCTCGAGCAGATTCAAAATTCGTCCTGGCATTTTGAGTGCCCCGTCCACGGAGTGCAGAAGGAAATACCCATCGAGACGAAAGAGATAAACGCCCCCGTCAGCCTGGAGGTGCACCCAACGATAAGAACGGCCTCCGGGAGGGCGCTCAAAGCCCGACGGCGCAGCAAGAGGATACATCTCAGGATACCTGTGGCCGTTTACGGGCAGAATCGAGCAATAGGCGCGTTTCGCGAAGAAACTGCCACGGACATTGTGAACGCGCAAGGCGGCTTGGTCGCGCTTTCCTCTCGAGTTGCGCTGGGTGAAATTTTTCTGGTCGTTAACAGGGCCACGCAAGAAGAGCAGCAATGCCGGGTTGTCTACGTGGGGGCCCTGGAAGGCCAAAAGAACAAGATTGGATTTGCCCTGCTGCGGTCGGCGCCCTACTTCTGGAGAGTCGATTTCCCGCCCACCAGCTAAACATGTGTAGATAGACTGCATAAAATATATCAGGGAAGCTCCGTAAATGGACGCATTCAACAAATCCACTTCCCGGTAGTGCGGTGTCCAGGAAATGGCTTCCCCGTGACCTGCTCTAAAGGGGAGATTACGCGGGACTGGAAACAATGCTCGACAAGCTTCCCTGAAAAGCGCCTGCCTGTTAGGCATTAACCTCGAGTGGCCTATTCCGAAACCTCCGTTAATCTGCTGGAATCTCGAAAAGCATTGATTTCCATTGATTGTAGTCCCTGCGTACAGTCCATCTTCCGGGCGGACATCCCTGCTCGCCTTCGGTTTAGGACTGTATGCAACTCATTGATTCGAAGGAAGTTCTGTGGCCGCCAAAAGGCACGTGACGTGCCTTAGGTACTACGATGTCCGATTTCAATCATGACGCGAGAAAGACCAGGAAGGATCCAGGGCTTGCCATGACTCAACCGCAGAATAAGGAAACGGGGGTATTCATCAAGTGACCACCGCCCTCCTATTCTGCGTTTCCATGGTCTCCCTTGGCCTGTTTGGTTTGCTTTATTGGCGCAAGAGGATGCGCAGTGTCTCGGCTCTGCCGGTTTCAGATCGCGTCCGCGCCGCTGCAGGGATTGCGACAACGACACTAGGCGCGCTCGATTTCGGAGCGATTCTGCGGACCCACGAATTACTTCCTGACCTGCGTGGTTCCGGCGACAGCTTCCGGGCATTGCGAACGTATTTTGCAGTGGTCGAAATGCTCGGGCGTTTGATTCCCTTGATGGCGAAATGGTCCGAGGCCGAATTGACTAGCTGCGCGCGGTACGCCGCCGTCAAGGTAGACCAGCAGCTCGAACGCAACCGCACCTGGTCCGACCAGATGCGCGGGAAGTAACGGAATGTTGTCTTTGATAGCTTGAAGTGTTGATTCGGCCCTCGGATTGGGCCCAAGAACCGGGGTACAGTTCATGTCAAATAAGCTCTCAACAAACTCTCTGACTGCTGAGTTCCAGATTGAATTGTTCGGGACTGAGCTCTGTGGACGTCAATTCATCGAACAAACTCGAACTCTGACGATTACTCGGGACGGCGCTACGATCCCCTTGGCAAACAAGCTGGCTCCCGGCTCCGAGTTGATTCTTCGCAATCCGGTGACCAACGAAGAGGCCATCGCTAGAGTGGTGGATCTTGTCCGCGATGAAGTCTGTATCCATGTGTACGCCATAGCCTTCGTGGATAGCTCGGTGAATCTATGGCAGGTCAAATTTCCGGAAGCCCAGCCGGCAAAAACAATTACCCTGGAGTGCAGCCGGTGTCATGCCATTGAAGCGGTATTGCTTACCGAAATTGAAAGAGACGTTTTTGAATCCAAGCTAACGCTAACGCGCCATTGTGAGTGCAGCAATTCCTTGACAACCTGGATGACCACCGATCGGCCAGCAACGGAGAGAATGCCCGCGGAACACGGAATGAGCGATCATCCGCAAGAAGTTATTGGCGTACCTGGACCGGGCGCACAAAACCCGCGAGATAGACGAAAGGGAAAACGTACCTCCATGAATTTCCCTGCCTGCATTCGCTCCGACCGCGGGGAAGCAATCGTCGAGTGTGAAGACGTATCTCGCGGCGGCTTCCGGTTCAAGAGCCGGAAGGCGTATCCGGAAGGAACGCGAGTCGAAACAGCGGTCCCCTACGCGAAGAGTAGCGTCAATATATTTGTGACGGCGCGAATTGCCTATACGCAAGCACTGTCCGGAGGTTTTTACCGGCACGGCGTAGCTTACGTGAAGGCCATCCAAAACCAGGATTCAAATTACTAATCGGCGGAAAGCAGACACAACAACCGAACACTCCTGGCTTGCATCGCGAACTGTTGTTCGATGAACTGGAGTTAAATCGCTCCATCAACTTGGCCGATTCTTTAAGATTCGTAGCCGGGGCCGCCAGGCGACCCGCATTCTTTCCACAGTTTTTCCCAATTCCAGATCCCTGACGCCACCTCGTTCGGCAACGGAAATCCGAGCTGATGCGCGAGCATACACACCTGCCCGCGATGGTGGGCTTCGTGAGAAACCATGTAGCAAAGCATTTCCAGGCCAACCGGCCAAGGCCGAGCCCAGCCGTCTCTGAGAAACTTTTCGACCCGGCCCCCGCTGCCGCCGAGCGCTTCAGCGAGCATCTCCGCGCAGCGAGCGGCGCTCTCGGCCAATGCCGCACGGGCCTGCTGCGGAGTGCAATGCGCGCGATGGAGCTGGCGTGGAACCTTCAGGTTCGGAGCTGTAAGCCTGACCCACTTGGTGCGGACATTGTGCATATGTGTGAAGATCGCCGCGATGGTACGGACGTTGCCTGGCGGTTTGGCTCTCCAAGCGGCAGGGTCAAGATGTTCGATAAGAATCTGGTTCACGCGATCATTGGCGGCAAAGGTCTGCACTGCGGCTCGGCCGAGTTGCGTGTGAACCTTGTGTTGACGCGTGGTCACGGCTCCCTACTCCTCGACCCAGAAAACTTACAGGCTGTCGCTCTCTAGGAAGTTATCTCCAGACCGGCTCTCGACGAGACAGGTCGCCAATTCCAGATAAGTTCTTATCTCGCAATGTGGCTTTAAGCGGCGTCGGACCAATCCATTTCAATGATCCTGTCTCTCCAGAGATACATTTGAGCCTCATCCGCCACCAGCACCAGAGTTCCTGAATATGCAGCAAATCTTAAACGTCGTCCGCCCTACGAGAAATGATGAAGCAACCGACTGCCGAAATGGTTTGGACTATTACGATGAAAAGCATAGCAGAAAGGGTCGCAGATTAAAGTTGATTGCGCTCACGGCTCAAAGGTTTATGCGAATGGGATATGCGCCGAAAGAGTGCCTTGCGAAAGTGTCGCATTCATTTTGCTTGCCGGATGAAGTCGATGATCTCTTGGCCCAGCTGATCGTCCGCGGTGTTGATCGACAAAGTTGTCGACTGATGATTGTGTCCGGCGAGGCGCAGAAATCGAGGACACTTTGAGCGCGCCTCACACATTTTCGCGAAGAGTTCTGCACTGTACACGTCGAGAAAAGGGTTATCGAATTCGGCGATCACGATTAAGGTAGGCAGCGGCGACCGGGCGCCGAAATTCACGGGCGATCGCTCCGCGTAAAGACTCGTGTCCTTTCCAAAGTACTCCTCCACGCGCTGTCCATTGGGATCGTCGGCGCGATTGTCGGCTTTAAGCCGCCCGCTGATCAGCACGACGCCCGAGACTCCTGGTCCTGCTGCGCCGTGGATTTTGGGATCGAACGCCCAGGTCGCGACGTGCAAAGCGCCCGTCGACCGCCCGATCAGATAAATGCGCTGCGGATCGCCCCCAAAGCGCCTCGCGTTCTCCTTGATCCAGGCGACAACGCTCCCGATATCTTGGGCTGCCGCCGGATAGACGTACTTCGGGGCGAGCCGGTAGTCAGCATTGATGCCCAGGAATCCCTGCCGCGCAAAATAGTAGAGAACATTGGCGTGGACCTCCTTGTTCTCGTTCTTGTCCCCCGTCGTGAGCGCGCCCCCATGGACAAACACGACGACGGGAAGATCCTTCGCGCCCCGCGGTTGGTACACGTCGAGAGTCTGCTGTGGGTCGGCGCCATAGGCCTGGTCGGCGGTGACGGAAACGCCGTCTTTCGCTCCCGACGCAAGCAGAGGTGTGAATAATTCAATCGTTTGCGGACCATATTTGCGGATGTTGCTTTGATAGAGGGGATTGATCTCCGCCAGCTTCTTCTGAATTGTCTCCGGAAGGCGGGAAACCTGCGCGCGCGCGGGCCTGGCGGCGAGTGCCAGTGCGAGACTCGCTACAAACACTGTTTGCCGTTTATACATGGGGGAACCTCCACTTAACCTGCGCCCCAGACCACGTCCGATCACACATGCTCGCCAAATCAGGGATCCATCGGAGAATTTCTTGAATATACGGGAGTCGCGCAGCAACAGATCACCTCCGATGCGGACACGAAATTGAACGAAAACTCCAAGAACTGACCGAGAATTCAATCAATGAGTTTCTGGCGAAGGGCGAGTCTTTTTTTCTCTATCGCCTTACCGCGACTCCCAACATCTCGAAATGTGCACCTCCCAATAGCGGCCCGGACCCCAAGAACGCCCTTGGAGGAAGTTCCTTGGAAAAGTAAGTGAGGTAAGCGGCGTTAAATTTGTTATACAGGGAAAGGTCCGGACAGTGCACCTGAACCATAACTACATCGTCCGCTGTCATTCCGCCATTGGTTAACGCAGTCTTGAAGCTGTCAAGCAGAAACCTAATCTCCTGCTCTACATCCTGCGGTATAGCTCCGCCTTTTGGGTCGATGCCAGTCCGGCCCGCCACGTACAATGTATCGCCGACGAGCACGGCATCGCTGTAAGGAATCGGCAGGCCTTGCTTCTCCAGTGTCGGGTTACTGGCCTTAAAATAACGCCGCACAGGCGGCTTCTGTGCAGTTCCAGCCAACGCTTCGCCCATGACGAATCCGATCAGCAAAAAAAGTGATTTGCCTTTCATCCAGCATTCTCCTGGTGTAAATGATTTGGACTCCTGATTCGGGCATCCTACGCTTCTCCGGACCTCGACGCAACGAACTGTCAGCCAAGTCCTGAGAGTCGCGATTATCGGAATATGGCGCCGTTCAGAATCTCCCACTCCAGGCTGACTGGTACTTTTCAGTTGTCTATCCCATTGAGCCCATTTGCAGTAATTGTTGCCAGCCTCGTCCGATTGACCTATTCTTCGCCCATGCGATGGATTCTCCCAATGGCCGCGCTGCAATTCCTGCTCTGCTTCTCCGCACATGCTGCTCAGCAGCCTCCTAGCGCCGAGGAGGTCATGGCTACCGCAAAGTCAGAAGCGGTTGCGGAGCACGAGCCCATTTTTCTCGTCTTCGGCGCCTCCTGGTGTCCGCCTTGCCGGCAAATGGAAGTCTTTATGGGGGATCAGAAAATTCGGCCAATCCTGGAAAAATACTTTGTCATCGCTACACTCCATGTACTCGAACAGCGCGGCAAGCATCCAGAGCTGAACAGCCCCGGCTCCGAGAAACTCCTTGGCGATTATGACGGTGAATCAATGGGTGTCCCGTTCATCGTCTTTGCGGACGACCATGGCCAATTGATTGTAAATTCCAATCGACCTGTCAAAAGCAAGCCTGCCGGCGAAAACGTCGGTTATCCCGCTTTGCCGGTCGAGATCGATTGGTTCATGACCATGCTCAAGAGGACCGTTCCTACCCTCCCGAAAGCAGATGCGGACACCATCGAGAATTGGCTTCGCAGAGCGTCGTCGCGCTGAATACAGCCTGTTCGTCATATTCTCAACTTCAGGCAACACCGAATCCCGGGGCAGGTCCCGCGGGTTGCCACTGTCTGAAACTAACTCCCACCTTCCGATGAGCAATCGAATGGGCTTCGCTCAGACGGGGAGGGAAAAAAGTGGCTCTGCGCATCCAGAAGAATGAACACCTTAACGGCCACTTTCTCGGTATGAGTCTGATCAGGATCTGGAATCAATTCGCGGAAATTATTCCGACGCAATCACCAACGGAGGAAATTAAATGAAAGCCGCAAACGTATTAGATTAGCGTACCTTCAAAGAATGGGCCGGGCTTTGTCCAGAGCGCCCTGGCCCAGAAAAAAAAGAGGCATCAAATGAAAGCAGCCATTGTCATCGAACCGGGCCAAACACCGGTATTCGCCGACTTTAACGACCCCGTGGCACAAGAGGGGGAAGAATTAATTACGGTCACCGCGTCCGCCATGAGCCAGGTCACGAAAAGCCGTGCATCGGGTGCGCACCATACCTCTCCTGGCAGTCTTCCTGCCGTCGTCGGCATTGACGGTGTTGGCCGGACACAGGATGGCCGGCGCGTTTATTTCGTTTCGCCCGAAGAGCCGTTCGGCGGCATGGCCGAAAAGGTCGCGTTGAGCATCGATCAGTGCGTTCCTTTGCCGGCGGATGTGGATGACATCACGGCTGCTGCAATAGCGATTCCGGGAATGTCTTCCTGGGCTGCGTTAAAGGAACGGGCACATCTGATTGCCGGGGAGAACGTGCTGGTCAACGGGGCCACGGGAACCTCAGGACGCCTGGCCGTGCAAATCGCAAAGTACCTTGGAGCGAAGAGGGTCATCGCGACCGGCCGCAACATTTCGGTCCTGGAACAAGTGAAGGCGCTTGGCGCGGATGTAGCTATCCCTCTAAATCAACCTCCCAAGGAACTGGAAACTGCTTTCATGGAGCAGTTTGGCGGCCAAGGCGTTGATGTGGTGCTCGACTATCTCTGGGGGCAAAGCGCAGAAACGCTGATTGTGGCGGCGGCAAAAGCGGGCAAGGATGCAGTGCCCATCCGCTTCGTTCAGATCGGAGCCGTGACCGGGAGGGACATTACGTTGCCAAGTGCCGCCCTGCGCTCGTCCGCGCTGGTCCTGATGGGCAGCGGCATCGGAAGCATCTCGCTCAAAGGCTTGGTCGGTGCGATTAGCGGTGTGCTGCAAGCTGTCGTGCCCGGCAAGCTGAAAATCAAAACCGAAGCTGTGCCATTGGCCAATGTCGAAGATGCGTGGAACAAAGACAGCGGCAACTCACGCGTCGTCTTCGTCGTGAAGCAGAATATGGAGGCGTCCGCTTAGCTCTAACTTCCCCAAGCAACGAAGGCAAATCAGAACAAGAACACTACGGTCCGCATGATTTGGAGATCATGACGTGGCGGAACGTTCGATTTCGCCATCGAGTTTACACCTCAGCTCGATGGTCCCTCGGCCCCTGGCGCAAACTACCGGCCCGCCCCCGCAGGACGCACATTTGTGGAGGCATTCAAGGAACAACTCGGCCTGAAGCTGGAACCCCAAACGGGTCCTGTCGATGTCCTTGTCGTAGACTATGTCGAGGAGCCATCGGTGAACTGAGGGCCATCGTTCCATCTTGTGTATTGAGGGAAGCCGGTTGCATCGTCCAATCCTCGAGAAACGCTATTGTCGGAGAGTGAGGGTCTTAGTCGGGCCACATTGCGATAAGCAAGTGACTAAGATCCGCCCAGGCAGAGATAGAAGAGAGTAGCTATCTGCCTCCCTGAACGATGAATGACTAAGCGGCCATTTTCTTAGAAGAGATTTTTCAGGATGTGGGTTCATTCCAGGCCATTCAGCATCGGCACGAAATTCAGAGGTTAGCCCCATAGCGCGTTCTATAAGTCCTATGAGTTCTACGTCATGAGTGCCACGTTATGAATGTTACTTGACGTATATATGAAGTAGTAAGAACATCTTTACCGTTAACACCTTCGTATCTTCCAGGCGATCTGAAACTGCAGGAGCGTCCCCTGATCGCGGGATATTGTTCGGAATGCGGCACCTAAAGTAGTTCACACAGGTGGACAAATATGAATCGAGCCACAAAGTTGTCGCTATTGGTGTTGCTGTTTGCCGTGTCATCGAGGGCACAGACGTCACCAAGTCCAGCAGGGGCGAATATTTTGCCGGATCACATCCAGCCTGCTCGAAATATTTTTGCACAGCCATTCCTGGACACGCGAGACGCTTTTCTGTTCAAGGACAAGTCTGAATCGATTCTTGCTCTAGCGCAGGGATTCTTTTTAGTTTCCGATGGCATAGTCACTCGCGCCGATGTGCGAAGTGGCGGCATCGAAGAAATCAACCCGGCAGTCAGAGTTTTTACAGGACCTTATCCCACCTGGAATCGGATGGCACCATTGGGAGCGGTTCAAGAGATTGTTGGAATATGGTTGGGAACCGAAATGAAGCGAAGCCGAAACCGTTTTTTCCGGAGAACTTGGTGGATTCCGCAAGCCGTAGGAATCGGAGGAAATTTATCTGGAGCGGCGTACGGAATAATTACGAGGTGAGCTTTTAAGTGTGGATGAGGTTCTTCTGACTGGACAGGAGAACTTGGACACGATGGATCGCCACGCCGGGGAGTGCGCAAAACTGATACTTGCCTTCCGGCGTTATGGTTGAAGAGAGTCTTGGCGTGATATATCGCAAAAGCTGCGAATCCTCTGCGTCAGCGTAGGATCTTCTCCCGCACTGAACCTGCGTCGGGCACTATTTTAGTCCGTAAATGTCGTATGTGACCGTTGTACCGGCACGCTCACCCACCGCGACCGCCTGCAGTCGGGTGAGCCACGCGTAGCGCGAATCGCCGGTTTCAAAGAGAGGTGCAGCACGCAGCGATGCGCCCGCGTCTGTCGTCTGGCCGATGCCGTTGTACGTCACCAGGATTACTACTCCATCGTCCGTTTTCAGTGTGAGGCGAACATCAAGCCGGTAGCTGCCGTCGGCCCGGTTGGTGATCCAGTCCCCAGCCGGCGTCTGTACCGACGCCTTGACACGCGGGCCTTCGAACCGGCCGCCGAGGATCTGCACGATCGTGCGCGTCCCCTGCGGGCCGTTATCGACAACGGTGCGGGTGCCGATTTCGGCGCGCAGCGTGCCAAGGTACTCGAAAACAGGAGCGCGCGGTGTCTCGCTGGCCTTTTCGGCCCTCGAAGCGGGCGCACTGGCCACGCTCGTGGTAGTCTGAGCGTGCGAGGATAGACCGCAGATAGTCATTCCAAGGCAGATCAGCAACGAAGTTACGACACGCATCGTCCCTCCTTAATTGGGAGGCTGATTATAGCTATGTTGCCGCAAGCTGCGCGTGTTGAATTTGGCTTGGCTGGGTAATTCCCTTCCCGGAATGTAGCCCGCGCCGCAAAGAGTAGCCGGGCGGTGCACATCAGGGCTTCGCGAATGAGCAATCGTGCCCCAGAATCGCCCCGTTACGCGCGGAAGGGCAATAATGGAAGCATCGGGAATTCTGCCAACGATGAACGGGCCGGGAGCGGAGTAACCCGCATCAGGCCGGGTGAAACTTCACCGCGGCCTGATGCGAGTCGGAAGGCGAGTTGCTATCTTTGTCCGATGTGGTAGACGATTCCGACCGAGATGCGCACGCAGTTTGTCATGGAGCCGTTCGAACTCAATCCGAAGTAATCGACTTCAGGCCTCAGTGCGACTTTGCCTCTGCTGCCGAGGGGCACCTCCGCGCCTCCGCCAACGCTGTATGTAAACGGATTGGACGACCCGCTAAAGCCCCCGAACGACGCCGAAACGTGCGACCCGCCGAAGAGCGCCTGCGCGAAGGGCACAACTTTGTCCGACTTGCGGATAGTAAAGCGTGGACCGACCGTGTACGTCAGCGCGGTCAGGCCCACTCCGCTTGGCGATCCGTGGTATACCCCCAGATCGCCAACTACCCCGAACCAGTCGTTGGCGTTGTAGGCGGCCGATGTGCTGAAGCCATTCAGATTCGCGCCGCCGGAGCCTCCGATGCGGAAATAGGAATATCCGCCCGAGACATCGGCAGCGGGTATTTGCTGCGCGGGAGACGACACCGCAAGAAGCGAGAGAGCGAACGCCACCCATATGAATTTCTTCATTTTTCCTCCATTCGTCGGTTTGTTATGAATTATTCCGGGGCGACATCAAACGGGTGCCCCGTAGCGCAGATACTTGTGGCCCAAGTTTCTGCGAACTTCAGGATATTGCCTGCAAAACTACGGTAACGTAGGGTTGCTATTCCGTCAATTTCAGACCGATACAGCCAGTTCTTTTCCGGCAACTGTACCAAAGGGCAGGCAAAGTCTGCAGCGCACGAGGGATAACACCCGAAGTGAGGTAGAGGCCCTTGCGCGGCGTTTCCTACCCAGTTCCCGGACTCGGTACTATCCGTGTCGCTCCTGATGCTGGAGACTCAGATAGCGGCAGTCGCGACCAAGTGCATGCCCTCTTGTTTGTTGACTCTGTCCAATTCCTGGTACACGGTTTCATCGAAAGGTGGCCCAAATAGAACGCAGTGACAATTCCCACATTCAGATAATCGGGTCTATAGAAGAAGACGTCGCAACCAGTGAACTACGGCTTTTCGGGAGTGTTTCCTTAAAGGAATGCTGGCGCTTACGGAGTCTTGCACCCAGGAGGCATTGTGCGCATGATTCAAGAGGCGCGCATAGCCATGGTAAATATTTCTGTGGCCGCGCGGCCCTCAAATTACGATGGGAGAAACTTCCAGCATTGCCGAAGGGGGCGCTACCGGTTGGCGGGGCTCAGTCAAGGCCTACACCAATCGCCAGGTGCTGCAAGTCCTGGCGCTCGGATTCGCCAGTGGCCTTCCGCTACTGCTCACTTTTTCGACCCTCTCGGCGTGGTTGGCAACCGCCGGCGTGCGCCGTGCCGCAATCGGCGCCTTCGCACTGGTCGGCACGCCCTACGCCTTCAAATTCTTGTGGTCTCCTCTAATTGACCGCCTGCCCGCCCCGCTCCCGCTGGGACGAAGGCGCGGTTGGGGAGTAACGATCCAAATCGCACTGATCGCCGCGACACTCAGCTTGGGCGCGAGCGATCCAAAACAGAATCTTGCCCGGATGGGAGTGCTGGCACTGCTCGTCGCGTTTCTCTCGGCCAGCCAGGACGTTGTTATTGACGCGTGGCGCGTGGAGATCCTGGCGACCGAACTGCAAGGCCCTGGCGCGGGAATGATCCAGACAGGTTACCGAATCGCAATGTTGGTTTCGGGAGCGGGCGCCCTGTTTATTGCTGCGCGCGTGGGCTGGTTTGCGGCCTACGCCACCATGGCGGCTCTCCTGACGGTGGGAATTCTTGTCTTCCTGTTCGGCCCGGAACCCAAGCCGGCACCGGAATCTGTGCGACACAGCCGACCGTACGGAGGAGACGGGCTTCGCCAATGGCTGGCAACAGCCGTAACCGGCCCCTTCGCCGAGTTCATGCGCCGACCGCTTTGGGCCGTAATCCTTGTCTTCATTCTGGGCTACAAGCTGGGTGAAGCGCTGGCGGGCGTGATGGCCACGCCGCTCTATGTTTCGCTCGGTTTTTCACTCGACGAGATCGCCGCTATCTCCAAGCTGGTGGGATTTTTCGCAACCGTGGCGGGAGCGCTCATCGGAGGCGTAGTGACGGCGCGGTTCGGCATCTTGCGCTCTCTCATGTTGTGTGGCGTGCTGCAGTCCGCGGGCAATTTGTTTTACGTGCTGCAAGCCGTGGGCGGGCACCGAATCGCCTATCTGGGGCTCTGCGTTACCGCCGAGAATCTCACGGGCGCAATGGCCGGCTCGGCTCTGGTAGGTTATCTCTCCAGCTTGTGCTCTCCCGCCTTCACGGCCACTCAGTACGCGCTGCTGTCTTCGCTCGCGGCGGTCGGGCGCACGCTGGTGGCGTCCTCAGGCGGCCTGCTTGCCGACAAGCTCGGCTGGGTCCCCTTCTTTCTTCTGACCACCGTGGCTACCGTGCCGGCCCTGCTACTGCTCGTCTGGATCGCGCAGCGCAGCACGATTGAGTCCGACGCACCTTTGCTTGCGTCGAAGAGATGCTAAGCCCCGCGACAAGCCGCCCAGGGAAAAGTCTTTCTTGCCATGACGACCAACGCCTGAGAAATCTACCTCCCGGAACATGGCTTTTTTGTCTAAGGAAGCGATTGGGCCACATTCCGATAATCCCTGCCAGCTCAACCGGTCGATGCAACACCACCTAATCGGTTGATCTGACAATACTTCCCATCGAGAATCGATCTGTACGCCAGGACTCAATCAGAACCTAAACAGGGCTTTGTTTCGTTTGATTCAACGCTCGCGATCGAAATTAGCCTCGAGGACTCCTAAAAGAAGACTTTGAGTAAGTGTTGCATCGACCCATTGAGACCGCCCCGTTTCTCGGGACCCATCCTGCTCAGCGGCTCTTGCGGCTCCGGCAAAGCTCAATCACCAAGTAAACGACTACGGCGACATTGAGTAGCAGCACGACTAGTCTTGCCGAACTAACCCGCTTAGTGAGTTCATAGACCTCAAGCGGGACAAAAGAAGAGGTGGCGACAACCGTGAAATACTCAGCCCAACGCTTGCCTAATAGAAGGCCAGTGCCTTCGGTCAGCAGCAGGGCTGAGTAAAAGAAAGTACCCACGCTGAGTTCCTTAAGTTTCCGACCATCAAGAATCGAAAGTCTTTCCAACACGCGGTGGATGTAATGATTGTTGGGATCGACACGGAAGATATCTGCCCAGCGTTCGACCTCGAAAGCCACGTCCTTGTGCAGTAACTTAATCGCACCGACGCCGACAGCGAACAGGACTAGGCCCTTGAGAAGCTTAAAGGCAGCGATTAACCGGAGGCCGCGAGGGATGGCTGCCGAGCGGGCTCTTGGCTCTTGTTGCTTGCGCTGAGGGTAAGTCACAAGGTCACTTCGGATTATATCTTCGTGCAGCCGTTCAGGCAGCCCAGCTTCCACGCATCCAACGGGATTGGTTCCAAGTACGGCCCAACTCCCGCGCACATTCCGATATTCCCATTAGTGCTTATCCGATTGACTCCACAAGCCCCAAGGGATGGGGCGGGCGCGATGCGCCAGGAGTATCCTCGATCATTGCACGAGTTTAGAAAGCTCTTCAGTTTCGGGACCTCTTATCGGCGCCCACAACGATCGCCTTATCAAGAACGTGGCGCCTCCACATCGGACAGCGATGGCCGCCTCCAGATATTTCTCGGACTGGGCAGCCAGCAACAACACATAACCTACAAGCAGTTGTACTTGCTGGGGCTAAACGGATAAGCAGTATCCCGTTTATCAGGAAGTAGCGGAAACCACACTGGTATTGCCCCCTCTCCGTGTGGCTCGAACACGGAAGGCGGTCAGATGATGCCAGGATTATGGAAAATATCCGAGATATCGGCTTTCGTGAGAATACCCTTGGATAGCATATGACGAACCAGGTCTATTGCCAGAGTCCGATGCATTGATTCTTCTTGCTTGGCGGCATCTAGTGGATTAGTGACCCACATGCGCCCGCTCGGCTCATTGTTCAACCAATTCATCAGCACAGACGTTTGATCGGGCGTCAGATCTTGAAAGCAGAGGCCCATACCCATTCCCATGTGGCTGGAGTTGACGCGCGCAACGGCCTCAAGGACCCTATCAGCTGTACGCAGTTCTACGCGCACGATCGTTCCGGTACGGAAGGGATTCAGTGTATCCACGTAACAGCCCTTCAGGCTCAAGTCCGAACAGCGCGCCCGCAGGCGAATGTTCGCATCTGAATCAGCGACTAGTGCTTCGGACGAAAATGGTTGGCGTGTGGTGATGCGGCGCTCTGCGACCGCACCGAGGGAGATGGAAGGCCTCACGGCGCCGACGGCTGAGCGCGCCGCAAGTGCACGGTTACTCAGCTGGACCGCGACCCCGATGCGCCTGTCGGGCAGGCGTTCTGTGCGCGTAACCTCTCCAGTGTCTTCGGGAGCGGCAATACTGTCATGTGCGATGTCATAAGGAAATGTGACGAGGAGGCGCATTCCCAGGTGGTAACGTTCACTAGTTGTAGTGAAATAAAGATTCTGACGCGAGGCGTTGACGGTAATTAAAACTTCATGAGAATCTTCGGTGTAAAGATCAGCGGGGCGGACGCGCGCCGCCAACTTCACCGCCGCTCTCTTTTGCCTCCGACGTTCCTGGCGAGTCTGCGAACTGGGAGGCGCGTTCGGAACACCTACGCAAGTCGCTTTCGACGCCTTGGGTTGTTCCACGGTCTCTACCGTTTCTAAAGTCTGGTTCATCGACTCTTCACCTTTGGGTCAGAATAGTTACCTAGTTATCCGCGAATTGCAATATTCTCATAGCAACATCGGGGGACGTAATGGCCAGGACGGGGGGTTCTATCAGTACCAGGGTACTAGTACTCAATTATCCGTTCACGAATCAATCAGAGTAAACCGGGACAGAATATATTTGCTCGCCACATGTCGAGAAGTCCCGTTTATCAGGAATTGGCGTGCTGTTGCGAGTTGATTGTGCCGATCATGCGTACACTTTCCAGGCGGAAATTGCGGCTGATCTAGTCGAAGAAATTGAAGATGAAGCTGATTTTGCTCACCGCAGCAGTCTGTCCTACCGACTAGGTTCAAATTGGGTGTATAAGGGGTGCATTGAAAGCTAAGGGTGGGCCTCATCCCCACTGGAAAATGGAGGTGAGTCGTGAACGGCAAACTCCGGATCATTTTTTTCTTAGCGCTTGTTGTTTCGGTCTTCTCCTCTCCGCTCGTCGCGCATCATGGCGGGGCTGCATACGACACGGACAAAAAGGTCACGGTCAAGGGAACTGTCACAGACTGGCTCTGGTCCAATCCCCATTGCATACTTCAGCTCGACGCGAGCGATGATGGCGGCCAGGTCGCCCATTGGGTCCTGGAGACGGAAAATCCGTCCAGCATGATTCGGAGTGGCTGGATCAAGGACTCCTTGAAGATAGGAGATGAAGTTAGTGTCGTTGTCGTGCCGCCCAAGACTGGTGGGCGCATTGGGCGCATAGTCGAGGTCACGCTCCCTGATGGACACAAACTGCTCGGCCGGGGATACTCGGTCGCGCCAGGCAAGCCAGACGAGTCCGCTAAACCGTGAAGATAGCGGTGGCGAGAGACTGGCGCCTCGTGGCTACCCATTGGTTACTTTTCTTCTACTGTTAATAAGGGGATTTCCGATGCCGAAGAAGGTTTGCAAGCGCAGGAAGTGGGCTGCACTTGTTTACGCTCAACTCCGAAGGGCCCGACAAAATCCGGTTGCGCTAGGGGTTGTTCTGACTGCGTTGATACTCTCCCCCGTCTTGATGTCCTCGCCGCTCTTCTCGGTGTTCGCGCACTCACAGGGGCGCATGGCCGCGTCACCTGCCGGCGGGCAAGGCGTTTCGCCGCAATCGGGAGCCGTGCAGGATCAAGGGGAAACTCCACAGGAGCTCGACGGTTGGGAGCGCCCCATAGTCGCACTCCCGAAAGAACGGAAGCCAGCCCCTGCTCCACGGCGTGACATTTCTGGAATTTGGGACCCCGGTTTGAACGGAATCGGCATGCTCGGTGCAAAGGCGATGCCGGATGACGGCAAGCCGGAACATCAGCTGCCCTACACTCCCTTGGGGCTCCAAATGCTGGCGCGCGCGAAGCCAAACTCCGGAACCAGAGCCGTTCTCCCGGGGGACACAAATGATCCCGTCTTCAAGTATGGTGATCCCCAAGGAACGCCCCGGGAAGATCTCTATGAGCTGAGAACGATTCAGATCTATCGATCGCCACAAAACATGGCCATCCTGTACCAATTCAACAAAGTCTGGCGGGTGATCTGGACCGACGGCCGTAAACTCCCCGAAAATCCCGAGCCGCGATGGTATGGATATTCGGTAGGCAAATGGGTCGATGATTATACGTTTGTTGTCGAAACCATAGGGATAATTGACGATACCTGGATCGATCGAATCGGTCGTCCGCACGGCGCCGATCTGCGCATTGAGGAGCGGTTCCATCGCCCGGATCGCGATCACCTGGAACTGACCGTGACGATTGACGATCCCAAAATGTATACGAAGCCTTGGGTCGCGCTCGACAAACTCGTTTTCGAGTTGGAGCCGCCCAGTTTTGATGTCCGGGAAATGATTTGGTCGCCCTCGCAGTATGAGAAATACAACAAATTGATGGGCATCACCCCGAGCGAGAAAGACAACAAGCACTGAGCGGACTGCCAAATCCTGCTAAGTCCCTCTTATCGGCATGTGGCTTTTTGCATCAAAAATGGTCACCAGGCGACATTCCGATAATCCCGTTTCTCGGGACTTGGCTGTCAAAACCGCGCAAATCTCCCTCTGGCCAGCATTGGTGGCAAATTCGTTGTGTCGCGGACGTCAGAAGCGTACGATGGCGCGAAGCGAGAGGTCCCAATCGGAAATCCCGGGCGAGAAGTACACTAATACTTAGCTTTTTTTATCGTGCGGCGTTATACATGAGATGTTAAAGAGTGAGCAGTCCGAATTAAGTTCTTGGACTACATATGACTCCGAAATCCTCCCATATTGTCCCAGACTGGTCTTCCAGAATCCGTGCGTTTCGCAAAACACTGAACCTCAGCCAAGGCCAGCTTGGCAAGCGATTGAAGGCATCCGCCATGGCCGTCTCACGTTGGGAGCGCGGCGAGACTGAGCCTTCCGCAAAATCATACATACAGCTTGGGAATCTGACTGGTGATCCGCTGTGCTGGTTCTTTTGGGGACGAGCGGGTCTTAGTATTGCGGACGTCATGCGCGTTTTACCGACCGCGAGGCGACGTATTCACAAGCGCGTGTAGACCAATCCAATCGTTGGCCACACAAGTCGGTAATAGGCAACGCATCACTCAGCCCGTTGCCCGGCCTTGCTTAGAATCAGGGCACAGTGTTCTCGCTTTATTCCCCCCACGCCGCACCCGATTTCAAGCGAACAAGGTTCCAAGCCCCGATAAATTTATCAGGATGTGGCCGCCAAATGAAGTCCCTTCGGACGCAGCTTGATCACTTCCGGGTGACGAACAACGTTGGTGAAAAGGGAGTTCGTATTGCTTGAAGGTAGTTGCTTACTCATGCAGGACAACACTCAGGAGGGAAGTGTTGATATGGAGACCGCCATTGTACTTAATGAAGCCCAGTTTCTTGAATTTATTCATGAAGAAATTAACCCGCGACCGCGTTGTCCCAATCATTTCCGCCAGCGTCTCTTGCGATACTTTGGGAAGCATTTTTTGAGGCTGGTCTTGCTTGCCATAGCGAGCGAGCAGCAGAAGAGTGCGGGCCAGCCGTTTCTCGCTGGAATTAAAGAGCTGATCGACCAAATCCTGCTCGATTCGGATGTTCCGTGAAAGCATATAAGCCAAGAAGCGGTCAGAGAACGCATGCTCAGCGTGGAGCACGCGAATCATTTCCTTTTTTTCAATAACAAGTAAAGTCGTGGGTGTAATCGCGGTCGCCGTCCCCATGCGAACAGCCTGACCTGCCATGCCCCCCTCACCAAAAAAGTCACCGGGTCCAAGCATCGCCACGACAGCCTCTTTGCCAACCTCATTGACAACGGACAGCTTTATCCCGCCTTTTTGAATGTACAGGACATTCTTAGTGGATTCACCCTGAGAGTAGATCTTCTCTGATCTTCGATACTCCACGACTCTTCTCGCCAAGCCGGCTGAATCGAGAAAAGCTTGAGCATCGAAAGCATGTTTCTGCGTGGATTTCCTTTTGGATTTAATGCTGCGTGGATCCGTGCTTTCTTGCATAAGGCTACCAACCCATCCTAAAACTATCATAACTATGAGGCTCAAACCAAGCTTAATGATTGGCGGGTAGTGACTTATTATGGCGCGTAAGGGGGGCGGTCGATTTCTTACAACAATCGGCTCATTTTGCGAAGGAGCAGCCTCCTACGCATAGGGTCTTTCGTCGCCATGAGCCTCAAGAGGGTTTCTTCAAGCTCTTGCAGTAGTTCGGCTAATCCGTTCAAAGCCATACGGAATAAGATTATGCCGATTCATTTAACTGCTACTTCTTTGAAAGCTCACTCTCAAAATGGCTTTCAACGCCCTCACGACTAAGCGGATTTCTTGCTTTGGTTAGTATGATTGAATAGACGACTACATTGCCTGCAACCTGCGCGGAGATAAACGCCCCGTCTTCCGCCAATTCTTGGTAGAAGAATTTTACTTTTCTGCCGTCCTCAAGCGTTTTGATCCACTCTTCGTCTGGCATTTCCATATCGCTTCAAACCTATCCGGTAGACCAGTGCTAGAACCATAACACAATTGATAGCTTCAGAAGCCAAGTCCTGAGCAGTCGTCTTATCGGAAGCTGGCTATTTCGCCTCAAGACGGTTCCCAGACCGCATTCCGACAATCCCGTTCATCAGGAGGTGGCAAATACTTCCAAAACTCACCGCAAATCTCATCCTTTTGGCGCTATACGTCTACCGTGTAAGTTTATTGGAGCAGCGTTCCGATCGACACCCTGGAGCAGCAGGATCATTTTCGGATGTAATCCGAACGGATGTATACTCTCAACTTCTAGTAAGGCCAAGAAAACTGTTCCTGGCTACTTCAACTGCGAAGGAGCGCTGATGAGTTCTAAGTTATCTGGTCGAAGGAGCTTCCTAAGGGATAGCGCCGCATTGGTTGGTTTAGCCGCGGGAGTGGCACCGTCCGCCGGTGCCCAGATGTCGCCTTCTGAAGCGCCCCCTAAAGATTGCAAAGATCCCAAGGATCTGATCGCGTATGGCGAGCGCTCCCATTACGTGAAATCGGTCCGGATTCCCGTGATGGAGAGGATGTCCCCGGATGAATTCGGAATGACGTTTCACGTCTTGTCTCCGCTCCAGGATTCGGTGGGAATGATCACGGCCTCGTCGCTCCATTATGTGGCGACCCATCGCGGCTCCTTTGTTCCGGACATCAATCCCGAGGAACATCGGCTGATGATTCACGGCATGGTGGACCGGCCGCTGATTTTTACGATGGACGAACTAAAGCGTCTGCCTTTTGTGACCCGCGCTCATTTCCTGGAATGCAGTGGAAATCGTGCGAAAGCCACGCATAAAAACGTGCAGCAGACGCACGGGATGACCAGTTGCTCCGAGTGGACTGGCGTGCCCCTGTCTCTCTTGCTCAAGGAGGCCGGTGTGCAGAGCGGCGCGTCCTTCATCGTGGCGGAAGGGGCGGAGACTGTGAAAGGCGCGACGAGCCTTCCTCTGGCAAAGGTCATGGACGATTGTCTGGTATGTTACGGCCAAAATGGCGAGCCAGTGCGTCCCCAGCACGGCTTCCCGCTTCGGTTGATCGTACCCGGCTATGAAGGAATTCATAACGTCAAGTATTTGCGGCGAATCAAGGTTGTGGACCAGCACTATATGACCTACAACGATTACGGCCATCTTGCCGCCGATTCCCGTGTCGCTGCCCTGAATCGTCAGGTTGGGCCGAAATCGGTCATCACCTTTCCTTCCGGGGAGCAAAAGCTGCCCGGCCCCGGATTCTATGAAATCACTGGCCTGGCTTGGTCGGGGTCGGGTGCCGTTCGAACCGTGCACATCTCGATCGACGGCGGGCAGACCTGGACGCCCGCCGAGCTTCGGTCCCCGGCATATCCCATGGCCCATACCCGGTTTGGCTTCCACTGGACGTGGGACGGGAAGGAGTGCGTGATCATGTCACGCTGCACGGACGAACTGGGCACCGTGCAACCCACGCGTGCCGAGATCGCCAAATACTGGGGTAAACCAAACGACAGCGATCTCCAGATACGCGGCCTGGACAATAGTGTTTTTCCGTGGAGGGTCGCCAGCGATGGGAGCGTTCACAATGGGCTCGCGTAAACCTCTCCTGCTTGTGATGATTCTGGGGCTAAGCCAGATCAGCAAGGCACAGTCACCCACCTACGGTGTGGGGAGAACTCCCACTGCGGAAGAAATCCGCAAGTGGGATATCTCGATCGGCCCCGACGGAAAGGAGCTCCCGCCAGGACGCGGAACCGCCGCGGAGGGCGCGGGACTCTTTGTTCGAAAGGCCTGCTTTGGATGCCATGGGGAAACAGGTTCAGGGGGCCCCGCTCCTACTTTGATAAAGAGCGACGGCAAGACCAAGTCCCCCTATCCTTGCCTCAACCCTTGCGTGAACGATTCCAACGTCATGTCCCTGCGCGCGCCGTACGCGACGACGATATGGGATTACATTAACCGCGGCATGCCACTGACCAAAGAAGGCACACTAAAACCCAATGAGGTGTACGCGCTGACTGCCTATCTCCTTTACAAGAACGGCATCATCCGAGAGGACGAGGTCATGGACGCCCAGAGCCTGCCGAAGGTGAAAATGCCAAACCGGGATCACTTCGCCCTGGCTCCGGAATGGAAGCACGGCACGCCAAGCCTTCAGGGTTACCCCTGATCTCTCGTCAAACAGGAACCCGATGCGCTAGTGATCTGGCGTCCCTGTTGAATTGCGTGGCCGATTCACTACGTTGGGAATTTCCTCTTCTATATAAGTGTAGCCGTAAGTGTGCTTTGTGTCCGAGAACACCGCGTATCGTCATTTCGGAATCACATTTCTATAAGACTTAACAGGATGTGGCCGACCTGCGAAGTTGTGTTTCACGAGGGAGGTCGGAATTTCGCAACATAATTCCAGCTCGCATGCGAGCAAATCCCGTCCAAGGATAATTCTGAGTCGCCGACCACTCATCCAAAACTAACATGCAGTCTGGAAAGGCGTGTCCCATTCCTGTGCGCTGTTGAACTTTGGAGCCTACGCCTCCTTAATGAGCGGCAACACCAATTCTGCCGGTTTACATATTGGGCAGTCAAACGTCGCCCCGGCCGAACACAGTTTGTCTTCCGATTCCGTTTTTTGTTCTCGGCATCTTCGCCTTCCTCTTGGGAGCCGTGCTGGGAGCGGCATTCGCGGCTCGCTTGGCCAATTGGACTCTGCTGTTGCCCGCCCTCATTTTGGTGGTCTTCGCTATGTTGGATCGCCCAGCGATTTCAGGGATCTGAGGTAACCTGGAAACGGACGTTTCGCCGTTGTCAGTTTTCCAAGATATTGGCTGAGACCGTATAGCGCCCTCTTCGATGCCGGCCCTGTCCAAATACTGACAACAATTCAATTCTTTGGACTCTTGCCGTGTAAGCCACACATTTAATTCGCCTCAGAATCTTCCTAAGCGCGCCTGTTTTCAGCGACTTCCCGAAACTTTAACTCGGCCTTCACAATGGCTCCCGGATTGCCATGTTAGGAGTGCGAGGCAAGAAGACGGTTGAAGGGGAATCATATGCGAAAGTTATTCCGCTGTCTGAGTAGCATTCTCTTGGCGGTTCTACCAATGTTTGCCGAAACGGCGAGCGCATCGAATCAGACCAAAGGTGACGACCGATTGAGAAATTCTGGCACAGTCTTGAGAGAGATTCTCGATGTACCGGATTACATTCCGCGGGAATTGCTTGATAAGGCAGATTGCGTCGTTGTCTTCCCCTCGGTCTTAAAGGCCACACGCAAAGGCGGCGGTAGCTACGGGCGGGGCGCTATGTCTTGCCGCCAGGGCGATGGTTTCAAGGGCCCGTGGGGCGCTCCAACGATGATGGCACTCGATGGCGGAAGCTTCGGCTATCAGATCGGCGGAGAAGCTACGGATTTGGTCCTGCTGGTGATGAATGAGTGCGGCGTGATAGGCATCCTCAATAGCAAAGTCAAGCTGGGAGCGGATACTTCCGTGGCTGCGGGCCCGGTCGGTCGCGATTCGTCGACTGGGTCAGACGCGACTCTGCGAACCCAAATTTTGAGTTACTCAAGAGCGCGTGGGCTGTTTGCCGGAGTCTCTCTTGAAGGCTCCACGATCCGTCCGGACAATGGCGACAACCGCCGTCTGTACGGCAGGAAAATTCCTGCAAGGGATATCGCATTGTCCGGAACTGTCGGCGTGCCCCCAGCAGCCGGGGAATTGATCTCGACGCTCGATACCAAAACTCTGAAGCATAGGGCTTGAGTCCGATTTGGTTGATGCAGTCCGGCGCCGCGGATTGGCCGCATCGCTCGGTGGGGGATGGGGATGGGTATGGGTTTCGCAGAGGCACTGGCTGGCGATGGTCTAGATAACCTTTTCTCGTCATCGAAGTGGAAGCAGGCGGAGGGCGAATGAGATACGAGGAGACCGCAGTCTGCGACAGAGTTGCGCCACGGAAGGAGGCCTGGCACTTGATTGCCGTCCCCAGATCACCAGTGGGCAGTTTTCCCCTAGGGTTTCTGACGGGGTCGGCGGGCGCCCTCATCGTGTGGCTTGTCGTGCTTCTTGGTCGCCCTTTGGTTCTTTCCGCACAGACGCTCCACTATTCGAAAACTCCGGATGTGAAGAATGGACAGAAGGTTTACCACGACGGCTGCATTGCCTGTCACGGGAGCGAGGGGAAGGGTGCTCCCATGGCGATTACGGTTTTCAGGCGGCTAGATACGTTTCCGGACTTTACGGACTGCGCTGGGACAACGCCTGAGCCGAACGGCAATTGGAAGGCAGTGATCGTGCATGGCGGGCCATCGCGAGGGCTCTCGCAGATTATGCCTGCGTTTGGGGATCTGCTGACAGACGAGGAGATCAACGATGTGATCGCGTACATGCGGGGATTCTGCAAGAACGTCCACCACGATCCGCTGGGCGAGCTAAATCTCCCACGGGCATTGGTTACAGAGAAGGCGTTTCCAGAAAACGAGATTGTGATTTCCACGGCGGCAAGTGCTTCGGGGGCGCCGGCGTGGACCACGGACATCATTGATGAACGAACGATCATTGACGCCCGGACGCAGCTTGAAACCGATGTTCCGGTGAACTATGCGGACCAGGCGCACAACTGGACGGCGGGTTTCGGGGACATTACGCTGGCGCTGAAGCGAGAGATGTTTTCTAGTCTGCGGACGGGTTCGATCCTGAGTCTGCAGGGTGGTATTTTGCTGCCAACCGGGGACAGCAAGCGAGGGTTCGGTGCGGGGACGACGCAGTTCGAGCCCTTTGCAGCGTTCGATCAGCTGTTCAAGGAGAACACGTTTTTGCAAACCCAGTTGGGGGCAGACCTGCCGGTGGATACGACCATAGCTCCGCGCAGCATGTTCTGGCGGGTGGCGGTAGGGCAGGCGATGGCTCCGGACCACATGCTGGGACGGCTGTTTTCGCCCATGGTCGAGTTTTTGGCGGTACGCGACTTCAGTCCGGGCGCGAGTACCAACTGGGATGTTCTGCCGGAGATGCAGATCACCGTAAGCAGGCGACAACACGTCCGCATAGGCTTTGGCGTAAGGGAGCCGTTCGCCAATACACAAGGGCGAACGCCGCAGGTGCTGTTCTATCTGCTTTGGGACAGGGCGGACGGGAAGTTATGGCGAGGTTGGCGATGAGACTCCGTTGGGGTAGTGCGGTTGTTCTAGGGCTCGCGGCGATCGGGGTTCCGGCAATGCTGCGCGGCAAGTCGCAAACGGAGAACGCGAAGGGCGACAAGACGCCTCCAGGGACTTTTTTTCGCACATCGGAACGGTGCGTGGCTTGTCATAACGGCCTCAAGACGAGTTCGGGCGAGGATATTTCGATCGGATTGGAGTGGAGCGCGAGCATTATGGCTAACTCGTCGCGGGATCCTTATTGGCAAGGAAGCGTGCGGCGGGAGTCAATGGATCATCCGGAGTCGAAGCAGGTGATCGAGGACGAATGCTCGATCTGCCATATGCCGGCCGTCCGGATGTCGGACCGGGATGCGGGAAGGCACACTCAGGTCTTTTCGCGCCTTCCGTTGCAGAAGTTCCCCAATGGGGACCGCGGGGCAGCAGATGGGGTCACCTGCTCGGTTTGCCACCAGATTGAGAAGACGGGGCTGGGGACGGACGCGACCTTCGTCGGAAATGTGGTCTTCGCGAAACCAGTCCAGAACGACGAGCGGCCCGAATATGGGCCCTTTGACATCGACAAAGGACACCAGACCGTGATGCACTCCTCGACGGCAACGTACTTGCCGACCCGGGGCGACCAAATGCGCGATGCGGGCCTTTGCGGGAGCTGCCATACGCTATACACCGCGGCGCTTGGGCCGAAGGGCGAGAAGCTGGCGAAGTTCCCGGAGCAGATGCCGTTCCAGGAGTGGCAGCATAGCGACTACGCAACCAAGCAGACTTGCCAGGACTGCCATATGCCGGTGGTGAACGAGGCTGTTGCGGTAACGGCGTTGTACGGCCGGCCACGCGAGGGCATGCACCGGCACGTGTTTGTCGGATCGAATTTTGTTATGGAGGGAATCCTCCAAGATCATCGCGATGAATTGGCGACGGAGGCGCAGCCCGAGGAGATGGATGCGGCGATGAAGCGCACGGCGGAGTTTTTGAAGACGCAAGCGGCGAAGGTCACGATTACGCGGGTGGATGCGACGCCAAATGGGCTTGCCGTGGATGTGCATGTGGAAAATCTGGGCGGGCATAAGCTGCCTACGGCTTATCCTTCGCGGCGGGCATGGCTGCATTTTGCGGTGACGGACGGCAATGGGCAGGTGGTGTTTGAGTCGGGTGCGCTCAATCCGGACGGGTCGATTGTAGGCAACGACAACGACGAAGACCCTCTGAAGTTCGAGCCGCATTATCGCGAGATTACGAGTTCACAGGAAGTGGAAATTTACGAGCCGATTCTGAAGGATTCGGAGGGGAAGGTTACGACCGGTCTACTCCATGCTGTCGGCTACTTGAAGGATAATCGGCTGTTGCCGCACGGCTTCGATAAGGCCACCGCAAACAAGGATATCGCGGTAACAGGCGACGCGGCCGACGATCCCGGATTCACAGACAGCGGAAGCTCGGTGCGGTATGTGGTCTCGACCGGGAACGCAACGGGACCGTTCAAAGTGGAGGCGGAACTTTGGTTTCAACCCATCGGCTTTCGGTGGGCCCATAATCTGGCACCTTACAAGGCGGAGGAACCGCAACGAATGGTGCGGTATTACGAAGCGGCGGCCCGGAGGTCGGCTGTGATGCTGGCTAAGGCAGAGGCAACTCGGTAAGGGCCAAACTGAGAAAGATCGGATAGTTAGGGAAGTTCGTCTCGACACAGGCAAAGTTGACGAAGGACAATCCAATCAGAAGAGAACTGGCCAAAACTTCTTAGAGTCCGCCCTCTGGCTCGCGCGGCACTGGTAAGCTCTGCCTTGTCGAACTTCTGGACTTCAAATAGGCAGTGACGGGATACTCGGAAGTAATCCTTCACCTGGACCGGTTGAGCTCGCACGGCTTATCGGAAGGCCAAGGTGGCAAATTCGTTGTGTCCAGGGCAGGAGAAGCATACGATGCACAAGCGAGAGGTCTAAATCCGAAATTCCGGTTGAGGATTCTTGGAGGTGACTTATGGCCGTATCTGACCGTCGAAGTTTCTTGACCAGGGCAATTGCTTCACTTGGAGTAGCGGTGACCGCCGCCCGCGCGGAATTCTTGGCCGCTCGCCCGCAAACGGTGGATACTTCCAAGAAGTTCCGCATCGACGCGCACCATCATTTTGCGCCGCCGACATGGATCGAGGCGATGAAGGGCAACAAGCTGCTGCAGGTTGCGAATACGACCTGGACGGCTGAAAAGTCGCTCGAAGACATGGACCGCGGCGGCGCCTCCGCCGCGTTGATATCCATTACCAATCCGGGTCTATTTATCGGCGATCAGCAGCAGACAAACCGCCTCGCCCGGGAGTGCAACGACTTCGGCGCGAAAGTGGTGCAGGACCACCCGACCCGATTCGGGCTGTTCGCCGCGATGCCGCTACCCGACGTCAGCGCCACATTGAAGGAGATCGCGTACGCCTACGATCAAATCCATGCCGATGGGATCGGTTTCATGACCAGCTTCGGCGACACCTGGCTGGGAAACGCCGCCTATAAGCCGGTGTTTGAGGAACTCAATCGGCGCAACGCCGTCGTCTTTGTCCACCCGACCGCAGCCGATTGCTGCCGGAATCTCAACTACGGCGTGGGTCCGGGGAGCATGGAATACGGAACCGACACGACCCGGGCCATCACGGATGTCTGTTTCAGCGGATACGCCGCGCACTTCACCAATATTCGCTGGATCTGGTCGCACGGCGGCGGCACCATGCCGTTCCTCGCCGGGCGCATTTCGGGTGGCGCGGACAGCCACAAGGAGCAGATGCCCAATGGCATGATGGCCGAGTTGAAGAAGATGTATTACGACCTGGCAGGCGCAGCCAATCCGGGCGTAGTTGCTTCGCTGCGTCAGCTTGTGACGCCGGACAAGATTCTGTTCGGGACCGATTTTCCGCCCGGAGGCCACATATTGGAACAAGCTCATGCCATCCGCGAATTGAAGATGTTCAACGATGCCGAACTGAAGTTGGTCGAACGCGACAATGCGGTGAAACTCATACCGCGGCTCAAGGATACGTAGGCCTGGCCCCCAAGCACAATATTCATTTGGGCGACCTGAACACAGACCCACTCCAATCGCTCATAGTGGCAGCGGGCTATTCTGCGTCGCCGAGAGTCCCGGAGTCGAACATTCCAGTATCATCAGTGAATGACCGCATTGCCTGTCGGCCACATCCTGATAAGTCCGGCGAACTCAACCGGTCGATGCAACACCATCGAATCAGTTGATCTGACAATACTTCCCTTCGAGAATCGACCTGTATAGCAGTGCTCGAGTAGACCCTAAACAGGGCAGTGTTCTTTTTGAATTAACGCTCGTGAATGATACCAACCTCGTAGACTCCTACACGAAGACTTCGAGCAAGTGTTGCAATGACCGGTTGAGCTGGCACGTCTTTCCCGAACGCATGATTTTCCGCAGGAATATGGGCCACGAGGAGGCTTCTACTTGCCAGATTCCAACTTCTTTTCCGTGCCGAGGAAGTTGGCGTTGTCGTCCACGCACACCACTTCTCCAATGTTCCAGCCCGGTTTCAACTCGAAGTCGTTGTGCGCGACCCAAGGCTTGGTGTACGCCTTCGGGTCGTCAATCGTAAAATCGATGGACAAGGAGTCATGGCTGACGCGCCGGATGCGCTCCACCAGATGCAGTGCGTCGCTGTGCGGATGGCCATCCCCATCGAGCCAGGTTTTGTCATTGAAACCAACCGTATCGACTACGAGCGTATCCCCTTCCCACGTCCCAATCGCGTCGCCCATATACGAGGGAATTAGATCCTTGGAATGTTGCCGTCCATCCGTGAAGATTTGGCGCACCAAGTGATCGTACTCGAAGAACATGATCACCCGTCCGGGAATCTGCATGATCTCCCACGGTTGTCCGACGCGCATCTCGTAGATTCGCGGCACGCCGGGAGGGAAACATTTCGTAACCGGATCGTTTGACTGCGATAAGGGAACGCCACGCCGTCCAATGTTTGGTTTGGCGGTCTTGAATTTCGTCTCACCCCAGGGCGTCATCGGGGGTTCCTCGTTGGTAAGGGTTCCTGAAATCTCATGAAAGTTGTACTTGTGAGCGTTATCGGGCGGCCGCCGCGCTCGCCTCCAAATTCCTGTGAGGTCCGGCGCCGCAGCCTTTGCATCTCCCTGTGGCGCCGCAGTCTGGGCGAATATGCCGGATGAGAGGACGAGCACTGCCACTACGGCCACAGCCGAAACCGCCAGCCGTTTGCACATCACAAAACTCCTCTCAGGCTTCGCAATCCAGATTTCGAGCCAGGTCATGATCCCCGCGTATCGAAGCGAATCTTCACGCAAGTCTGCTGGGCAAGCCTTATTGAGTTGGATAATCCTCGCCGTTCTGGAGTGTCAACACTTTGCCATCTGGAAACACGATCTTTTTCAGTCGTAAGATATGCGTGCCGTTTTTCGAGAGATTTCCTGTCACCGTGATTTGATCCCCAGGCTTGAGCGAATCCTTGGTCCAGCCATTCCGGGACAGACCCAAGGGGCTAACCGATTCCACTGTGTACTTTTGGATCTTGCCCGTCGTCTCGCTCACGTCAATGTCAATTGTTGCGTGCGGATTCATCCACTGGATACTCGTTATTGTTCCCTTCAAGGTCGTCATCTTTGATATGTCGTAGGACGCCGCACCATGGTGCGCAAAGATGGGAACAGAAATCAGAAGGAAAAGAACAGCTGCCAAAGCAGGAGGGCCTAAGAACTTAACTTTCACGGGGAACCTCCATTCGCGGGCAAGTTATTCAATTCCAACATGAATTGTCAACGGAATAATCACAGGACTAATGACGGTGTGTAAGTTTTGAGAATAAGCCAAGAAATCGAACTCGCCTAATCCGCCAGAATGTTCATACTTCCGACAAGCCCCTTCTCGGAATGAGGGATTTTCCGCCGCGACCGCTCGGCCCAAATTCCGATGAGACCGTTTCTCGAGACTTGGGGTAAACGGCGTGGTGGGTTTTGACAGAAGGTAAACGCATTTGTATATTTCCGGATGCAAGAGTCGGTGTAGGATCACACGAGATTCCGCATCGCATCAGAGATTTCAGTAATTCAAAACACTTGGAGGTTGCTCAATGCAGACGAGGCGTAGTCGTTTCATACCGGGGCTATATTTACTCGCAGTCCTCGCGGTCGCTGCCGCACCGATTTGGTGTTCGCATCTTTCCACGCTATTGTTTGCCGCACCGGCCACCAATGCCGCCACGGCAACCTACGTTACGACGGCGGAGATTGACGCTGCCCTGCAACAAATGCCAGCCAACAAGACAACCTATGACAAACCGATCAAAACCGTCGACACCGGCGCCTACAAAGTTACCATCGTTATCTTGCGGCGAATACCGAGCCAGACCCCCGACAGCTCACTGCTGCACGACAGGGTGACGGAGGTCTATCAAATCCTCACTGGCGCGGGAATGTTTGAGACCGGAGGCACGCTGGTGGATGGGAAACCTGTGGACCTCACTTCGGAAGCCGCCGGCCCAAGCATCAGAGGCACCATTCAAGGTGGCGAAAGCCGGCGGATGGGGCCGGGCGATGTAGTCGTGATTCCTCCGAACGTGCCGCATAGGTTCAGCAAGCTCGAGGGGACCATTACTTATCTGGTGACACGCATTGAGGCGCCCCGTCCCTAAGGCGGGCAAAGCGGAATGTCCTACGAGTCTCCGCCGAGATTGAAAGTCCCATCTGGGCCAGACAGTCGGATTGTCCGCTTGTGCGAGCAACATTCGGGCATTCACGTTTCTCGGGGATTGGCCGCCAGAACCTCGATACCTGCGGGGCCAACTCTGCCGGTAAATTCGTTGTCTTCAGGGGAGCAAAAGCGTAGGCTGCACGAGTGAAAGGCCGCCATCGGAAATACCGGTTGAGTTTATCTGAACGGGTTCAGAGCAGCTGTCGAGGAGTCCTGAAACAATGCGAAAGCACTGGATACTCGCTAGTCTTCTCCTGAGCGTAGTATCGTTAGTTTCCGCTTCTTTCTTCGCTCAGGATGAAGCGCCAACAAATCCGCCTAAGCAAGGTGACGCTGCCCCGCGACAGATGCGCGGCCCCGCGCCTCCTGTCCCCGGCCCTCCCCACGATCCCCACGATTTGACGGGAGTGTGGAATGGACGCCGCGGCTACGGTGGCAGCACCTTCGGCAGGCAAGGGCCTGAAATGACAGTGTGGGGGCAGCAGGAATTTAAGAAAGCCAAAGCTTCCAACGGCGGCGAGTACACCCTGAAGGAAACCAACGATCCGATCCTCACCAGGTGCTTACCTCCCGGCACGCCTCGCATCTATCTCCAGCCGGTTCCGATGCAAGTGATACAGACTCCAAAAGCGGTCCTATTGCTCTACGAGTATGACCACATCATACGGTACGTTTTCATCGACGGGCGCAAGCACCCCGAGGACTTAACGCCGACCTACATGGGCCATTCCATCGGCCGTTGGGACGGCGATATTTTCGTTGTGGATACGGTAGGCTTCAATGAAAAGACATGGCTAGATCGCATCGGCCATGCTCACAGCGAGCAGCTGCACGTGATCGAGCGTTTTCACCGCATCGATCAGAATAATCTGGAACTCGACATTACGATGGAAGACGCGAAAGCGCTTGCCAAACCATGGGATGTGCACTTTGGATTTTCGTTGCATGCGGACTGGGACATCCTCGAACAAGCCTGCACCGACAACGCCTCGTTTGTAGACTTCGAGAAATAGCCAAACACATTTTTCAATTTTGTAGCCAAAACAAAAGAGCCGAAGCTCGAAGCCGGTCTCGTATTCACTGCGGCGGCAGCGAGCCGAGGTACGCCGAGATTGCAATGATGTCGTCTTCGGAAAGGTTCGCAACCACTTTCTTCATCGGCGCCGCGGCGGCGCCGGCGCTCGATCCATTCTGAAAGTAGATGAGTTGCCGGGCGATGTAGACCGGCTGCAAACCTGCGATTCTGGGCACGTCCCCGAGACCCCTCAGCGCGTCTCCATGACAGGCCGCGCATTGCATCGTCTTCCCTGCCCCGCCAGTTTTAACGAGCGCCTCTCCCTTTGCCAGGCTGCCGGGAGGAACATAGGCCAGAAAAGGAGAGTGCGGATCGCGATTCGCTGTTCTGACCGGATCCACCGGCGTTTCTATAATGCGATGGCCGATAGGTTCGGTGCCGCCGGCCGGGTCCAGAAGGCGATGGCGCGCTGCGGAACTGACGTACGTCTTTGGCGGCGTGTCCGTTTCGATCACCTTCACCCAAGGGATCGGCTTGATTGCCGCGTAATACTCAGCCGCTTGCCGCACATCTTCATCGGACACGGTTTGCGCAATTGGGCCCATTCGATCGGGATCCTTCCGGGCCCCAGTTTTGAAGTAGCTCATCTGGTGAACGATGTACTCGGCGGGCAGGCCGGCAATGTCGGCGGATTCGGAATGCCCTTGTCCGGACATGAGGTGGCAAGTGCCGCAGGCCATCTTTGCCGTTCCGCTATCATCTTTCACGATGCGGGGAGCGGGACCATGTTCATCGGGAAACCAATCGGGTGGATTTCCGCTGCTGGCGACTTGCGCGGGGTCATACACTTTGGTGCTGCCCGGCACACTTATCGGGCCGGTCGGCTTAACACTGGGGGGCTGCACCTTGTCCGGAATGTTGTAGGCCCACGAAGGAAGACCGTTGGGAACCGCCTGCGGCACTTGAGCCGCAGCCGACAAGGGAAACAGCAAAGCGAGAGGCAATATCCTGATCCAGTTGTTCATAGGCTTAGGTCCAAATCTGCGCAAACGAATATACACCCGGAGGTCAAATTATTGTGCGAGCGATTAACTATATGGCGCCTGAAAAGTTTTTCGTTCGACCACCGGATTGCAGGGATGATTGGCAAGAGATTATTTAATTCTGCATCGGGCCTGCAGCACTTCCTGATGAGTTCACTCATCTGAATAAAATTATTTGGCCATCGGAAGATCGGGTTCCATTCTGGTAAGTGCCGCGATTCTTGGAAGCTGGCAAGGAAAAATCGAGAACGCCGCGCGAAGAACTCGCGCCGTGGCCCAGAAAGTAGCTTGAACTGTCGAAGCTTGCTTCTTCAGCGACGTTCCTACGCGGTTCTGGAGTACGCGTGTTCGTCGGGGAGCGCCCAGCGCAGTGCCTCAGCCCGATCACGGAACACCTGGATTCCGTATTCGCCCTCTGCCTCACGAAGCATTTTGAACATGCGGGCAAAGCCGAACTGCTCGTCCGAGTTAACCACCACGGCGCGCCGGGAATGCGTCGAAAAGATTGTCGTAGCCGCCACCGTGCGCACGTCTTCGGCGTTGAGATCGATTCCGGTAACATCGGTACAATCCACGAGCTGGGAACAGGTTGGATCGAAGTTGGGATCGCCCAGGAGCTTCCGCTGATGAGCCAGGATGTCTGTCGCCGTCAGGAACCCCGATGCAGTGCTAGTGACCAATCGCCTCGCTTTGTCGATGTGAAATGAGACTGGCATAATTCGTCCTCCTCTCAAGGTGTGTCCTGCATGTGTGCAGGAGGGGACCGTTTTCACCAGAATTTCCGGTTTGGGCCTCTATTCCGCGAATCCTACTCTTCTCCTGCTCTGGTTTCAACGAATTTGCCGCGAGGGCAGGCCCCCGAAATCAGCGAGGCTCCGACGGCTCGTTCTTTCCCTCTGCCCCGCCCAAGTTCCCGGGTCAAATCCCGAGAATTGATCTTATCGGCTAACGGCTTTTTCGCTAATGTTGCGGTTTCCCGCATTCCGATAATCCCGGTTCTCAGGACTTGGTCTAGGATGGAAACGCAATTGCCAACTACGCTGGATTCACTTCTTCCCTGTGGGAACTTTTTGCTTCAGCTCTTCAAACCAGTTTAGCACGACGTTGATTTGCGTGGTTAACGTAGCTTGTTCGCTGTCTTTCACCATCAGGAATCGCTGGCCGTCCGGGGAGACGTCGTAATTGTGCATCGTGGCCAGAGACGGCACGTACTGGCCCTCGAAGAGCATCTTCGGCTTGTCGGCGGAAAATGTCGGTTTCAACCTGGTATCCACGGCCATCATCTGCATGCCGCTGCGGTAGAAGATTTCCCCGTTGCGAGCCCAACGGGGCTCCGTGCCGCCTTCAGTTGAAATTTGCCATTTCCCACCACGGCCCGGATATGGCTGCACGTAAATTTCATACCGTCCAGACTCGTCGGAAGCATAAGCCAGCCACCGCCCATCGGGGGAAAACTCGGGCGCGGTTTCGTTGAATTGTGTGTTCAGAAAAGGATGAGCCTTCCGATCGCTCAAAGTGTAGACCCACACATCGCGGCGCGTGACAGGGTTGATTTCCTCAAAACTCAGAGCTTGGCCATCCGGCGACCACGATCCCATGTTGTGCGCGTTTTCGCCGAAAGTGGTCAGAGCTTCCGCGCTGCCACTGCCGTCGGCGGACCGCCAGAACGCGTTCGAGGCCGAGGATCCCGCCATACTTGATCCAAACGTGATCCGCTGGCCGTCCGGCGTCCAAATTGGAGTGCTATTCGTCGTCCCTTCAAATGTCAGCCGCGTCAATGTATCCCGTGTGAGGTCGTAAAGCCAGATGTTGCCTCCCAATTGGTCCGAGATTGCAACCACCACGCGCCGCCCATCGGGGGAAAGGCGTGGGGTACGATAGGGACGGGACGGCGCGGGCAGCGGCTGCTCCGTCCCCTTCCGATCCACCCACACCAGTTTCCGCTGTACTCCCTGAAGGCCGCCCGGAACGTAGGCGACCGATCCAGTGTTCGAAAAGCTGTATTGGGCGACTCCGCTGCTTGGGGATTGCAAAACACTTTCCAGCACGGGGACTGAGGCGCCGGTCACCGCCAGCCGCTGGGGATCAAACGGCACGGCCATCAGCGTTCCCGCTTGTGCGTAGACAAGGTGCCCGGTCGGGGCGTAACTTGGGTAAGTACCCCCAACCAGATCCCGCGTCTGTCCCGTTTGCTGAGATCGGACTACAATCCGCGCGTTATTGAAATTGACTGCAGCAGATTGTCCCGCGGCGAACAGGACTGCTTTCCCGCCCGGCAGGAACTCTGGAAAGCGATGGGTAGTTTCGCCCTTTTTGGAATCCGGGGTAGTCAGCAGTTTCGGGGTACCCCCAGCGGCGGATACCTGCCGAAGGCCCGCTGCTGACCCGGATTGGAAGACTATGTTGTCGTCAGCTCCCCAGTTCGCGCTGACTGAGAGGGAGTTGCCAAAAGCATCACTGAGGGTCACCGGCGCTCCGCCACTGAGGGAGATCTTTTTTAACTTGCTCTCAGCGAAAAACCCTACCCATTGCCCATCGGGGGAGAAGAACGGCGCGCGGGCTCCCTCCGTGCCCGGGATCAGCTGTGCTTCCGAACTATCCATCGCCCGCAAGTAAATCTGTTGCGCTCCACTCTGGGTGGCAACGTAAGCCAAGCGCGTGCCATCGGGCGAAAGAGCAATTGCCGGTGCGTCAAGGCCCGCCAGCCGCTGGTCCGGGGGCAGGGAGAGCGTGAAGCGCGTGACCGGCCGTGGCGGCGCGGGCTTGAGAATCCAAACGGCGATGCCGATGATAGCGCAGGCGAGCAAGCTCGCTGCGGCCCAGACCAGAATCTTGCGCGAGTTCTTCCACGCCGGAGCGGCGGGGGCTGTGGCCGCGCCCGCTTGCGAACCGGACTCAGCAATCCACTTCAGTTCATCGCAGAGATCCTTGGCGGCATGCCATCTATCGTCAGGCTCCTTGGCCAAACATTTCTTCACGACGCGGTCGAGCGCCGGCGGCGTCATGGGCCGGAGCGAGGACATCAGCGGAGGATCGATTGACATGATGGCTCCAATCACGCTGGCCTGGGTTTTGCCCTCAAAAGCCCCCTTGCCCGTCGCCATTTCGTACACCACTGCGCCGAAGGCAAAGATGTCCGTGCGCGCGTCCACTTCCTTCCCTTCCACCTGCTCCGGGGCCATGTATTGCAACGTGCCTAACAGCGTTCCCTGCGCCGTCAGCGGGTCCTTCGCGGTGGGAAGTTCTGAAAGCGACACATTCGCCGGAACTGCCTCCTGCTTCAGCTTCGCTAACCCAAAGTCCAGCAGCTTCGTCCCCGTCTTGGTGAGCATAATGTTGCCGGGCTTCAGATCGCGGTGCGTGATGCCCTTGTGGTGGGCCTTGTCCAGTGAATCAGCAATCTCGATGGCGTACTGCAACACATGTTCCAGCGGCAGAGGGCCCTTGAGCAGTCGCTGTGCCAGCGTCTCACCCTCGAGATATTCCATAACCAGAAAATCAATTTCATCTTGATGGCCGATGTCGTGGAGCGTGCAGATGTGAGGATGGTTCAGACTAGCGATCGTTTTTGCTTCGCGCTCGAATCGTTCGCGCGAATCAGCGCGATCAGCGAGATGAGCAGGAAGGACTTTGATGGCAACGATGCGATCGAGGCGGGTATCGCGGGCTTTATACACCTCGCCCATTCCTCCCGCACCCAGTAAGGAAAGGACTTGGTAGGAACCGATCTGACGACCTATCAACGATTGGCCTGGACCTTGGCCTAACATCTTCGCCGCCACCTCCAGCGCCGGCGCTTCCAAGAACCCCTCCGCTCCTTTCTCTTGTGCGAGCAAGGACTCCACCTCTCGCCGCAGCGATGGATCAATGGAAACTTGATCCAGATAGGCCGCCCGATCCGCCGGGGCGCGTTCCAACGCGCCGGCGAGCATCGCCCTCACCTGTTGCCAGCGCTCCGGTGTCATTGGGTTACGTCCTTAATCAACTCGCGATGAAGCCACATCCGGGCCATTGTCCATTCGCGTTTCACCGTGGCAGGAGAAATTCCCAGCCGTCGCGGGCGAGCTTGGTGTCGTGCGCATGATATACTTCCCCATCCCGCCCGCACCGATAGCGGAGAGGATTTCGTAAGGTCCGAGTCGAGTTCCAGCTTTAAGGCTCACTACTTTTTCCCTGTGGGAACTTTCTGCTTCAACTCTTCAAACCAGTTCAGCACGACGTTGATTTGCGTAGGCGCTGCCTGCGATAGTTCAACAGGCTTTAGCATCAGGAATCGCTGGCCGTCGGGGGAGACGTCGTAGTTAGGGGTCGAAATACCTGAAAGCAATTGGTACGCTCCCTCGAAGAGCATCTTTGGTGTGCCGGCGGAAAAGCTCGGCTTCATAGCGATTTCCACCGACATCATCTTCTTCCCGCTTCGGTAGAACAGCTCCCGACCGTTCCGGTTCCACAAAGGCTCCACGCCGCCTTCCGTCGAGATTTGCCACTTCCCGCCTGGGCCCGGATAAGGCTGCACGTAGATTTCCTTACGGCCAGATTCGTCAGAGACATACGCGAGCCAACGCCCATCGGGGGAAAACTGTGGTGTCGATTCGTTGAACTGTGTTTGGAGGAAAGGCTGCGCCTTGCGATCACGGAGTCCCAGCACCCATATGTCAAATCCCGTGGTGGAATTGACTTCAGAATATGCCAGCAATTGCCCATCTGGGGACCAAGACCCCGTAATATGGAGTTGCTCGCTGGTTGTCAGTCGCTCCAGGCCCCCACTGCCGTCGGCCAGTTGCCAGAAGAGATTCCGCTGCCCCTCCTTGTTGGACGTGAACGCGATCCGCTTACCGTCCGGCGTCCAAAACGGGACGAGGTTGTTATTCCCCTGAAAGGTTAGCCGGGTCAACGTTCCGCGTGAAACATCGTACAGCCAGACCTGCCTCTCTTGTTCTGTGATCCCTACAGCCACCCGGCGGCCGTCGGGAGAAATGCGTGGGTTAATGTAAGCGTGCTCAGGAGCGGCCAAGGGCTGCTCTGCCCCATTGCGATTGACCCAGACAAGCTTGGATTGTGCGGACTGTGCGCCTCCAGGAACATAGGCTAGCGATCCTCCGGCCGAAAAGCTGTACTGGGCGTCCCCATCGGTTGTAGATTGCAGAACTCCCTCCACCATGGGGACTGCCGCGCCAGTAACCGCGAGTCGCTCGGGATCAAACGGCACGGCCATGAGCGTTCCCCCCTGGACATAAACTAAGTGCCCAGAGGGTGCGTAGTGGGGGTACATCCCCCCTGGGATCAGGTTCCGATGTTCGGCAGCGCCAACCGTCTGGACAGCAATTTGCCCGTTGGTCCAGCTGCCCCCTGTAGCAACACCAAAGAGCAGCGCTTTACCGCCGGGTAAGAACTCCGGCCAGCCATGACCATTCTCTCCATTCTCGATGCGAGTCAACGGCTGCGGGGCTCCTCCCATGTCCGAAACTTGCTGCAGAAATGGGATTTGACCCGGTGCGAATGCGATCATGCCCTGGCTACCCCAACTGGACCCGCTGGGGAGCGAAGAATCGCAAAGGGTCAGCGCTGCTCCTCCATTCACCGAGACCTTCTTCAACTTTCCACCAACAAAAAAACCGATCCATTGGCTATCGGGGGAGAAGAAAGGTTCGGCCCACGAAGTTCCCCCGGTGGGTGCTTCCGTTCCGGGGATCGGGCGGGCTTCTAAACTATCGATCGCCCTGATATAGACCTGCTGGGTGAGACCTTCTCGGGCAACGTAAGCAATATGAGTGCCGTCAGGAGAGAGAGCCACAGCAGGGCCATTATCCGGGACTGTCAACTGTTGGCCCAGTGGCAGCACGATCGCTAAGCGCGACACGGGGCGTGGCGACGGCGGGGCGGGCTTCAAATTCCAGATGGCCATGCCAGAGACGACCGCAACTAACAGCAGCAGTGCGACACCCAGAATTATCTCCCGCCGCCCAAGTACACGAACGACCCTCACTGGCGCAACCGGTTCCGCCGTTACGCGTGCAGCGAGCGCCTCCTCAATCTCGATTCGGGCGTCTGCGGCATCATGCAGGCGCCGGCGCAAATCCTTTTGCAAACATCGTCCGAGCAACTCGCGAATCTTCACTGGTGTCGGAGTGGGTAAGGCTTGCCAGTCGGGCTCTCGTTCAAGGATGGAAGCAATAATGTCCGAGAGAGTTTCGCCGTGAAAAGCCTGCCGTCCTGTCAGCAGTTCGTACAGCACGCAGCCGAATGCCCAAATATCCGTGCGCTTATCTACCGGCCTGCCACGCGCCTGTTCTGGGCTCATGTACCCCGGTGTGCCCAGGATTCTTCCTTCTTCCGTGACTACTGCGGTCAGCGTCGGCGCATTTGAAAGATCCAACCCTCCTTCGCCCCCGAAGGCCTTCGCCAATCCAAAATCCAATACCTTCACGCGGCCTTCCGGTGTCACTTTCACGTTGGCGGGCTTCAGGTCCCGATGGATCACTCCTTTCTCGTGAGCCGCTTCGAGCGCCTCGGCAATCTGCACCGCGATCTTCAGTGCCTCTTCGATCTTTAGCGCACCCACTCGCTCGGCCAGCGTCTCACCGAGAACCAACTCCATCACTAAGTAATGCGCGCCGCCGGACTGCTCCAGCCCATAAATCGTCGCGATGTTCGGGTGGTTCAGCGCAGCCAGCATTCTCGCTTCGCGCTGAAACCGCGACAGCCGTTCGGAATCGTGCACGAATCCCGCCGGAAGGACCTTGATGGCTACCTCGCGTCCGAGCTTGGTGTCGTGCGCTTGATAAACCTCCCCCATGCCTCCCACACCGAGTAAGGAAAGGACTTGGTAGGAGCCGATCTGACGACCTATCAACGATTGGCCTGGACCTTGGCCTAACATCTTCGCCGCCACCTCCAGCGCCGGCGCTTCCAAGAACCCCTCCGCTCCTTTCTCTTGTGCGAGCAAGGACTCCACCTCTCGCCGCAGCGATGGCTCACTAGAAACTTGATCCAGATAAGCGGCCCGATCCGCCGGCGCGCGTTCCAGCGCGCCGGCGAGCATCGCCCTGACCTGTTGCCAGCGTTCCGGTGTCATCGGGTTACGTCCTTGATCAGCTCGCGATGAAGCCACATCCGGGCCATTGTCCATTCGCGTTTCACTGTGGCAGGAGAAATTCCCAACACTACCGCCGTGTCCTGAATGGAGAGTCCGCCGAAGAAGCGCAATTCGATGATTCGGCTCTGCCGAGGATCTAGTGCCGTGAGCGTGTTCAACGCATCATCAAGGGCCACTAGGTCCACTTCTTCCTTTTCTTGTTCGGGCAATGCGATCTTCGTATCCAGGGTGAACCGTGGGGCCCCCGCTCCGCGCTTGGCAGCAAGGCGACTTCGCGCATAGTCCACCAAGATTTGGCGCATCGCTTGCGCCGCGACACCAAAAAAGTGTGCCCGGTTTTGCCACTGCGGAGATTCCTGGCGGACCAGACGCAGGTAGGCCTCGTTCACCAGCGCCGCGCTCTGGAGGGTGTGATTGGGGCGCTGACGCCACAAGTGGCGGCGCGCGATGCGGCGTAACTCATCGTAAACCAGTGGCATCAGCGCTTCCCGGGCATCCGCGTTACCCTGGCCCCAGTTGGCCAGAAGCTCGGTGATACGCGCGGACGAAGCTGGACGCATTTTCCCGCTCCAGTTTGGGATGACCAAGAGGTTTAGCGGACAAGTTAACCCCCGAGGCTTTGAAAAGTAAAGACCAATCACCTGCGTAAGAGCTTGGGAGTTTCGGAACACTGCCTCACGGTCATACCACACCATAATTTCACGAGCTGTGTGAGCCAATCTGCCTGTCGTTCTCGTTCTCTCAATTGAGGCAACGATGCGGACCCCTGCAGCCCGGCGGAGACGGATCGTGCCAGTGAGGAGAACACGCTATGAAGACGACACTGAGATGGACCTTGGGCATGGGATTGGCCCTGGCAAGCGGGCTCACAGGCCTTGGTCATGCCGCTGCGGCTACCTCTTCGGAAATAAGTCCGGCGATCACCATTCACGTACGCAACTATGCCGGTGTCGCTCCCCAAACATTGACGGAATCAGAGAAAGTGGCGACGGAGATCTATCGGAAAGCCGGAGTAGATATCCGATGGGCAAATGTATCTCTGGCGGCGGAAAATGGTCAGCTAAATTCGGCGCGCCATCAAACATACACGCTCGCCGACATCCAACTTAACTTTCTCCCGGACGATATGGTCGGCCTCTTGGGTGTCTCAAACAATGTGATGGGGATGGCACCCGGCACCGGCCCCGACCGCCGAACCGTCTATGTGTTTGACAGTAAAGTGAGGACCCTTTACTGGGGAATGTCAAGCGTCTACACCAATGGTGACATGGACCGACATGTTTCAATGGGTCAAGTCCTGGGCCACGTGATTGCACACGAAGTAGGTCACCTGCTGCTGAACCAACAAGTTCACTCGCCTCACGGCATCATGCGTGGGGAATGGAGTTTTGCGGACTTTCGGGACATGACGAGTGGGACGTTGCTCTTCACGCCGGAGCAAGCGGAATATCTACAGGCAGACGTGCGTAGCCGGAACTCGCGGCAAGAAAACATCAAAGTTGCCGCCCTTGCGCCCGAGGCACTGGCGCCCTAGAGCCGGCCGAAAAGATTGACCATGTGTAGCTAACCTGTCCGGGTCCTCTTCTCGAAATGTGCGTGCCAGCTCAACCGGTCGGTGCAACACCATCTAATCGGTTGAGCAGACTATACTTCACATCAAGAATCGGTTTGCGCGACAGGACTCAATCAGACTCTAGACAGGGCTTTGTTTCGATTGATTCAACACCCGCGAATGAAATCAGCCTCGTAGGCTCCTTCAAAGAGACTTTGAGCAAATATTGCATCGACTTAATGAGACCACCTCCCATGTCGGGATGTGGACCAAAATCGTTCACTTCCCACTTCTGATTCGCAACGAGGACTAGGAATGCCACACGATGGCTGGGCCAAAAACGGGGCGCGGATCAAATAAACATTGCGATCAAGCAGTCCTTGCCGCCCGGTTCATCTGCTCCTGGCCGGCGTTCAGGCGGGCGATTTCGGTGAAGACGGACCAGTCCAGCTCGCCCCAGCCATGCGCTTGCGCAGCTATGATTTTGTCCCGAACGATACTTGCAATGGGCAGCGGAACTCCAACCTCTGCCGCCGATTCCAGGATAAATCGCACGTCTTTCGACCCCGCTCCATCGAGCGTAGAACCCAGGACGTCAAAGCTCCGTGTGCGGATCTTGTCCATGTACACTGGAAATGCCGGATGGTGCAGCACCTCCTTAAACATTTCACTCACCAGCATCACATCAAGCCCCTGCTTCTCCGCGAAAACAAAGGCTTCGCCGAAAGTTTCGAGCAGACAGGCCGCGAAGAAGTTCACCACCAGCTTGAAACTGGCTGCTCGCGCGGGCTCGTCACCCAGCAGGATAATTTTCGCGGTGTAAGCCTCCAGCACGGGCCGGCAGCGTTCGATTACCTCTGGCCTTCCCGCCACGAAGGTGATGAGCTTCCCTGCGGCCGCTTGTACCGGATGTCCTGCGACTGGCCCGGCAACGTAATGGCTTCCATGCGCTGCGTGCATCTCCGCTAAGCGCGTAGTCGCTTTCGGCGTAATGGTCGATGTGCCAATGTGAATCGCGCCCGGGCGCATGCCGGCCAGAATTCCGTTCTCGCCGGTCGTGTTGTCGAGCACGGATCGGTCATCCATCAAGCAGGTAATCACAACGTCTGCTTCAGCCGCGGCTTCGCGCGGCGACCGCGCCGCCGTCGCGCCCGCTGCGACCAGCGGCTGCGTTTTTTGCGGTGTGCGGTTGTACACAACGAGGCGATGGCCGGCATTCTGAACGCTCCGTGCAATGCCAGCCCCAATCCGCCCGAGGCCTAGGCAAGCAACTGACATGGGTGAAGCGGTCATGGATTCCCTCCTGAATTCTTGAAAAGCCGCGAAGCCCTTTGGGAGCAGCTTCGGCTGGGCGGGGACTATAGCAGAAAGAGCATACACGGAAAAGTCGCGCAGTCGGGCACCGATGGAGCAAGCATGGCGCGCTTTCATTGCGCACGGCGATCACTCCCCTCGCCCCGTTCGAATCATTTTCCAACCTTCTTTGAGCCGTTTATCCACATCGGCCTTGGTGAGCGCAGTGATGCCGCACGCGACGTTGTGGGCCTTGCACGCCGCTAGAATGGTCTGCCGCGCCTGTTCTACCTCAGCCGAATCTTGCGGCACTCCAAGATATTGGTGCAAATCTCCTCCCGCGCCGATGAAGATCGCGCCCACGCCCGGAACAGCCGCAATCTCGTCCACGTTCTTCAAGCCCTCCAGTGTTTCGATCATGGGAATGGCGAGCAGGTCGCCTTCCGGGTTGAGCGGCCAGACGTCGGCGTGGCGCTCGTACTCCGCCGCGGAGACGCCCCAGGCAAAAACCGCGTTCCCCGGAGCGTACCCGCGCAATCCCGGCGGCTGTTGGTACTTCGACGTTTTCTGCTGCGGGTAGCGCATATACCGGACGAGGCGCGTCATCTGCTCCTTGTTCTCCACTCCATTGAAGATGACGCCCATCAGGCCCATGTCCAACGCCTGCTTGACGATCCAATCATTGCTTTCGAGATCGCGCCCATACGGCGGGAAGCGCGCAAACAGCGCCACATTGGGTTGCGCGTTGCCTTTTTTGAGAATCGCAGCTTTGTCGACCATGGCGGCCACGCAATAGGCCAGGCCATCCAGATTCAACGGCCCATGTTCCATGTCCACATAGGTGTAGTCGAAGTTCAGGCGGGCCAGTGAGTGGCAATTCTGCAGGGACATATCGTCGGTTTGCGTGCCGATGATGGCTTCTCCACGCGCGAGTTTTTCGACGGCAGGATTGAGGTGAAGCGGCGCCTGTTGGGCCAGCGCGATGTCAGCTGGAAATGTAAGCGCCGTCAAGAGCGCGACGACGAAAATCATCGCCGTCATCTGACGGTGACCGGACGACCGGGAAGCGAGCCGCTGCAAGGCCATTGTCCGCAGGCAATACGATGAAACACGAATGACTTTTGTCATCGAGCTACTCCTTTTTGCTGTGCGTCAAAAAAGGTCAGCGTTGCCTGAATCAAGATGGTGGCAGTTTACCCTTACCTCGACGCAAGCACTAGTGTGGTAAATCACCGTGCCCGCCAGTTGCGGATCCTCCCGTTTTACAAGGCCTGGAAATGGTATCTGTGAACGGCTGCGTGCGTGCGAAGAGCGAGGCGCACCGAACGATATTCGCGACTCGCGCGATTCATCCAAATTCCGCATTCCGCTTGTCCAATTTTTACTTCTTTTTACTTCAGGCCCTGCACCAGATACAGATCCGAAGAGTGGTTGCTGTACGTGTACGCATAGGATTGCCCGTCTGGAGTAATGACGACGCCTTCACTTTTCACCCTGGATCCTGAGGGCGGCACAGGAACCTGTTTCCAAAGTGAGCGATGTCCTGAAACGATTTCAAAACGCTCTATGGTTGGTGGGGTCTTCAGTGTCTGAGCAAGATAAAGAAATTTGCCATCGGAAGTCCAGGCACTCGGAACTTCTCCCTGTTCTAATTTGAATTCTTTGTCGGGCCGTTGGCTGGATTGCGAACTATAAAGAAGCGCTCGATAGTCCTCGGCGAGCGCCAGAATGCTCCCCGTGGGCGATACCGTGCAAAACATCATTCCATCCGGAGAGAACGCGCGGGGCTTCCCTGCCTCCATATTTTGCACGTAGCAGCGCGGGCCGTGACCTGCTTCGTATCCGACGAACATGATTTGCTTGCTGTCAGGAAACCATTTCGCTGCGCCAAACACGTAGTGTTCCACGGGGCCGCGGTCCAGAGTTTTTGGACCACCGGCGCCGGTCGGAAGCAATACGATCTGGTCGTTGGGAGGCGGCACGATGGAAAGCGCCCACTTGCCGTCGGGGGACAACGACTGCGCGGCGCCTGAGCCAAGCATCACCGGGGCAGAACCGTCTGTCGGCCGCAATCCTACTTGATACGAGAACCCGGAATTCTCCCCTTCCGCGCCGAACAGGATTCGTTTGCCGTCCGGAGTGATGTCCGTGACCATAGACCAGTCTTCAAATGATAGGTCGCGAGGTTCGGTATCACTCGCGCCCACAAACGCGATACCGAGCCGCTCGTTGTCGCGGGAAATCAGGACGCGCCCCCCGCGCGAGATGTCCCGCAGGGATAAACCTCCAGCCATACTCAAGACGCGGTGTTCGACTCCGTTCAATGCGACCGCATAAAGCGCCCGAGCGACGCCTGAGCGGGCCGCAGCAAACCAAACTTCATCCCCATTCGGACTCCATGCCAAGCCGCGCAAACTTTCCCAGAACCCGGATAGCGTCCTCTTATTGCCGTTCAAATCGACGACCGCAACTGAGCCTCGGTCATCGGGGAGAATGGGATGATCCAAAAATGCGATCGTATCCCCCCTGGGAGAAAACCGCGGCGTGGCAATCCAACCGGCGCTTTCGTAAAGGACTTTGCCAACGGGAAATTCGAGGCGGCTCTTGTCTCCTATTCGTCTCACCACGGCGAGTTCGCCGCTGGGCGACCAATCTGCGCCTCCCGCTTCCGTCAGCAGTTCGCGCGGTGCTCCTCCATTGAGGGGAACTCGCGCCAACGTCCCGGACATGCCCACTTCCATCAAATGGGGCTGGGCAACCGGGGCTTCGCCTAACACGGCTAGTTCGTCCTTGGGTGAAACGGCCAGCAACATGGAACTGGCTATCCCGAGCTTTTGAGGACCGGGAGCGCCCAAACGTTGCGCGAAGAGACTCCCCTTATGGGAATCCCAGCCAGCGGAGTACACCACGGAAGCCCCATCGGCCGTGAAGCGAGCATCACCAAGGTCGGACAGGTCGAAAGTCAGCCGCTGGAATTGCGGAGATGTGGAGGCGTCGCCATGCCAGGGAGCCAGCTTCCACGTAAGCCCAAGAATTGCCAGGATGATAGCGGCGATAGCGGTGATCGGCAGCAAGCGACGATACTTTGCTCGGACCGGTGGCGCAACGGCGGCGGGTGATGCCAACTCCCGTTCCACCGGCGCCATTAACCGGTAGCCCCGTCTTGGCACAGTCTCGATGTAACGGGGAGAGTCAGCGTCATCATTCAATGCCGCGCGAATCTTCTTTATCGCGGTATTCAGCGCATGATCGAAGTCGACGAAGGTATCTCCGGGCCAAACGCGGCGGCGCAGTTCTTCCCTGGTGACGAGTTCACCCGGCCGCTCCGCCAGCGCGGCCAGAACCTGCAGCGGCTGCTCCTGGCAGCGAATGCGGATTCCGTTCTTCCGCAGCACCCCGGCTTGCAGATCCAATTCAAATGCACCAAAACGAATGGAAGCTCGATCTGGATAGGACACACCCATGGCGACCTCGGCGTATTTGACGCGATAGCTTCGAAAAAGGTTATTTTTATGAATGGAAATTCATATGTCCTGGCCAAAGTAACCCACCCACTCCGTGTGGGTTAGCTGGCCACAAACAATTTACCCCAAATCCACCCGCAAACCCTTGTGGTTCCTTGCCGGGCTCTTAACCTGAGCCGCACCGCAGTCCGGAGTGTGCGGCAACATTGAGATTCAAGCTGAAGATTTCCCGCCTGCTCCTATTGACAGCAGTCCTAGCATCTTCAGGATCCGCCCGCGCTGGAAACTGCCCGGCAAAACCGCACAAATACTGTGACGATGGACAGCGGCAAATTCTCCCGGTAAGAATTTATCGTAATTTCATCGTGGTTGCCGAGGGCCAATTTGGACCCTCTTCGAAAGGTGAGAATTTCATCCTGGACACGGGAACAGCGCCCAGCATCATTAACGTGAGGCTTTTAAGCAAGCTTGGATCGGCGACCACAACTTCGACGCTCCGCGCGCTCGGCAAAACCGTGGCGTCGCAAGCCGCCATGATCCCCGAGATTGATCTTGGTCCCATACGCGCCGTCTCGTTGCTGGCGCAGGTGCAGGACCTTTCGCTGCTTGAACGCGATTTGGGCATCCCGATCGCCGGCGTTATTGGACTGGATGTGCTGTCAAAATCCAATTTCCATCTGGGGTACGACAAGAGAGAGATCGAATTTGGCGATGTCTCGCGCCTGGGGATCCCCGTGCACTTCGATGCGCGCGCAGGCCTTGCTGTGGCGGAGGCAAGGATCGAAGGCAAGGAAGCGCGTTTCCTGGTGGATACAGGATCAGACCGAGTCGTGCTCTTTGGGGGAAATTTTGCGGAAGTGGGATGGCTGACGCTGCGGAATACTTCGCAAACGGGAGCGAATCAAGTCGACCGGAAAATATACGTTCAGGTATTTTCCGCCGCTGATATTGTCCTCGGAGGGCAGCACTTCAGCGTGGATAGGGCCTACTTTGTTCCGGGGAGGGCCGAACCGGCATTCGACGGCTTGCTGAGCGTGCGCGCGCTGGGATTTCGAAGCCTTTCCTATGATCAAGCAACCGGGACAATCTACCTTCAAGAATAGCAACATTACGCTGGATAAGTTGTTCGAGCGGATTGCGCTCCCAAGGGCTATGGGGCCACGGTGCGAGATCAGTGAAATGTTGCAAAACTTTTATCGTTCTGGGGATTTCAGAAAGTTCAAGAGGCGAAAGCGCTTCCGCGTTTCCGGCTCTTTTTGATGCTCGAATCTGCCGTGTACCTCTTCGAGAAGTCCGCTTGCAGGGCGTCCTTCAGGATCAGACAGATGCGGCCTTCGCTCCAGCCTCATCCGTGAGCATGGACCGAATCTGCTCACGGAGCTCGGCCGTCTGCTGGTGTCCGTGGACCGTGACAGCGTGATGGACGGCCAGATCCAGCAGTTCCTCTTCCGTGCCGGAAATTGCTATCGTGCAATTCTGTTCATTGGGAAAGTTTCTACAGTCAATTATTTTTCGTGGACCGGGCATGACGAGACCTCCTTTGGAGGGAAATTTTCTGGCGGGAGCATAGTCCCGAAAAATGTTCTTGTAAATAGGGACGTGACGTCTGTCACCGTCGCCTCAATGACTCCAACCAGAACGGGGCAGTTCCCTAAAGTATGCGAAATCCTCTTATTTGTACGTAGGATTTGCGGCTGAGTTCGATTTGGCGCGCATTGAGATCGGTGTGTTCCTTGGGAGTTGGCCGGGCGAAAATTGAATACCCGTTGGAGCCAGCGCCGGCGGCGAATTCGTTGTGCCCAAAGCAGGAGAAGCGTATGATGCGCGAATTGGAAGTCCAAGCGGAAATTCTGGTGCGAACTGTTTCCGCCCGCGGCCCATCGCGAAAGGCCGCGCCGTGGGGCGGAGGCGCAGCCTCACCGTCGTCGCACCGCGGCAGATTGGCTTTAGCGCGTTTACGATCTGGAGTGCGCCAGAATAAGTGTGGAGGGATTCTGTGAGAAGGAAACTGATCGCGGTTTTTCTCGGCGTGTTCACGGTTTGCGTTCCGCTGTTCGCGCACCACGGCGCGGCGGCCTACGACACGTCGAAAAAGCTGGCCTTGAAAGGAATCGTCACGGAATGGTTTTGGGCCAATCCACACTGCTTTCTGAGGTTCGATGTGAAGGATGACAAGGGCAACGTCGCGCATTGGGCTGCCGAGACCAGTAATCCATCCGACATGGTCAACCAGGGCTGGAGCAAGCAATCTTTCAAACCGGGAGATGAGGTCACTGTCACTGTGGAGCCCGTCAAGAACGGCCTGCCGATCGGCCGTATCGAACAGGTGGTCCTCGCCAATGGCCAGATTCTGAAGGCCCGGGTTGTATTCTGATACTTCCATTCAACTCCGTGAATTGATTCGACGGTGCATTCAATTAGGGGAAGGAACTTTGCAATGTTACGGTACATCTTGATCGCGACGCTTGCCCTGATTTCACCAGGGATGGTGGCCTCTCCTGCGCACGCGCAAACCGGCTCGCCTCAACAGCCAGCATCAGCCACCAATCAGAATGCCGCCCCCGCTCCTCGCCGTGACATTTCCGGGACTTGGGATCCGGGCAACGGGGGAATCCAACCCCTGGGACCGCGCAACATGCCGGAAGACGGCAAGCTGGAGCATCAACTGCCTTACACTCCTCTGGGGCTGGAGACATTGAACGCACATAAGCCCAGCAATGGAGTCAGAAGCGTTCTTCCCGGGGAGACGAATGATCCCGTCGTTTACTGTGATCCCCAGGGAATGCCTCGCGAAGATTTGTATGAATTGAGAACGACACAGATCATCCAGACGCCTCTCAAAGTTTTCGTCCTGTACGAATTTGGCAAAATCTGGCGCGTGGTCTGGACGGATGGGCGCGATCTACCCAAAGAACCCGAACCAAGGTGGTTCGGCTACTCGATCGGAAAGTGGGAGGATGACTACACGTTTGTGGTGCAAACCTCGGGAACGGATGAGAGAACCTGGGTCGATCGCGCCGGCCGCCCGCATAGCGCCGACCTGCGCGTAGAGGAAAAATTTCACCGCCTCGATCACGATACCTTGGAACTCACCGTGACGATTAACGATCCGAAGATGTATACGAAACCTTGGGTGGCCCTTGACAAATTGCCCTTCAAGTTGCAACCGCCCAATTTCGATGTAAGAGAGATGATGTGTTCCCCATCCGAGTTTGCGGAATACAATAAAATAATCGGTAATCCCGCCAGCGGCAAAGGCGCCCAATAACGCCTGCGTCCTCTTTTGGAAATTGGCCGCTAAATTATTCGTTGTTCAAGGACGTGCGTTTCCACTTGCTTCCGCCCATGTCAACGCGGAACCAAGTCAATTTGTTCTGGGAATTTGGGATTTGCCGGCGGGTTAGAATTGGGCCACATTCCAGGAGCGCCGTTTCGCGGGACTTGGCCATGAAATGAACGCGAAATTCTGCTTGAGTCTACAAGACCCGGCTACGAAGCAAGGAGGAGACTTCGTTGTTGCTAAGCACGCCCTTCTTGTGGAGGAGCTCAATGAGCCGTACGGCGAGGGCGTTAGTTTGGTCAGCAGGCGGGGCAGGCTTGGCACTTCCCGAAGGAGGAGACACTGAGGGTACCCCACCCGCAGGCGACCCCAGCTTTTCGATCCAATTGTCGATGAGGGCTCTCTGTGCGTCGTCCAGGTCGGTGAATGCTACTCCCATGCCCATTCCGGGATGCGAATCTCGCACCACCGCGGCACATATCAATTCGGTTCCGCCCCAGTTGATGTGGACTCGCACTTTGGATCCGACCGGGAGCGGGTTCAGCAAATCCAGATAGCAGCCCCCTTTATTCAAATCGGCCGCGCGCGTTGACAGACGTGAGCCTGACGCCATATCCACTACCACCGCTGTCGCGGAGAGGGCATGCCGTGTGTAAAGTCGCCGATCCTCCATGGTGGCCACTCCCTTGAAAATTTTGTTGGGGGAGTCCCAGACGCTGACTCCTCTTATCCGCCGCCGACGCGATTCGCCGAAAACAGCTTCGTCGCGTGCGAGTAGTATAACGTATCGTCGTTTTTAAAGTCAGGCGACGCGGACCGGTAGCCAAGAGTATGCGGTCTCTTCCCTCCCGCCTCGCTTGCCCAATCTGAAGGTGGCGTTCGCGAAGCAGTATTAAAGACCATCACGCCTGGAGTCTTCTCCAACCGAATCCATGCGATCTAATTGGTCATCCACCCGATTGCAAACCATGCAGAATGGGGCGGAATCAGATTATACTGTCGTTTCGCTGTCTCGGCGAGCGTCTCGGAAAATATTTCTGGAGGAGTTCCACTTGACGAGTTCCGTCGTTGAAACCAAGGTCAAACGAAACTCGCCCGACTTTGAGAAGAATACCCGGCGCATGGTGGACCTGCTCACCGAAATCAAGAACCAGGAAAGCGCGATCCAGGAGGGCGGCGGCGCTAAAGCCATCGAGGCGCAGCACAAAAAATCGCGCCTGACCGCTCGCGAACGCATCGCCAAACTGATCGATCCGCACACATCGTTTTTCGAGTTGGGAATTTACGCCGCGCACGATATGTATGAAGAGTGGGGCGGCGCGCCGGCCGCGGGCGCGATCACCGGCCTGGCTCGAATCTGCGGGCGCCTGGTGATGATCATCGCCAACGACGCGACGGTGAAAGCCGGGGCCTTCTTCCCTCTCACCGCGAAAAAAGTGATTCGCGCGCAAAACATTTCCATCGACAACCATATTCCCACGATTTACCTGGTCGATTCCGCCGGAGTTTTTCTGCCGCTGCAGGAAGATGTTTTTCCCGACACCGACGATTTCGGCCGGGTGTTCCGCAACAATGCCGTCATGAGCGCCATGCACATTCCGCAAATCACGGCGATCATGGGAATGTGCGTCGCGGGCGGCGCCTATCTGCCCGTGATGTGCGATCACATTCTTATGACGGAGGGGTCGGGACTTTTTCTGGCGGGTCCGGCGCTGGTGCAGGCGGCGATCGGGCAAAAAGTTTCCGCCGAGGAGCTCGGCGGGGCGAAAATGCACGCGGAAATCAGCGGCACGGTCGATTTTCGCGAGCCGGACGATGAGTCCTGTCTCGCGCGCATCCGCGCGCTGGTGGACAAGATGGGGCACCCCCCCGCGGCGCGCTTTGACTACAAGGAAACCGAGAATCCCGCGTTCCCGCCCGAGGACGTCTACGGCATTTTTTCTTCCGACCCGGCGCGCCAATATGACATGCACGAAGTGATCGCGCGGATCGTCGACGCCAGCAAATTCGAGGAGTACCGCGCGGAATACGGCAAGACCGTGCTCTGCGGCTATGCCCGCATCGGAGGCTGGGCCGTGGGCATCGTCGCCAACAATAAAAAGCATGTCCCCACCATTGACGCCGCCACGGGCGAACGCCGCATCGAGTTTGGCGGAGTGATCTATACCGAGTCGGCGGAAAAGGCCGCGCGCTTCATCATGGACTGCAACCAGAATCTCGTGCCGCTCGTTTTTCTCCACGACGTCAACGGTTTCATGGTCGGCAAAGAGGCGGAGTGGAGCGGGATTATTCGCGCGGGCGCCAAAATGGTGAACGCCGTGTCGAATAGCGTGGTGCCGAAAATTGCCGTGATCTGCGGCGGAAGTTTCGGCGCCGGCCATTACGCCATGTGCGGAAAAGCCTACGACCCGCGATTTATTTTCGCGTGGCCGACGGCGCGTTACGCTGTAATGAGTGGCGATTCCGCCGCCTCCACCTTGGTCGAAATCAAAATCAAGCAACTCGAGCGCGAAGGAAAAAAGCTCTCCGATGCCGATAAAAAAGCGTTGCACGAATCCATCCGTGCCACGTACGAACATCAGACCGACCCGCGCTACGCCGCCGCGCGTTTATGGGTCGATGCAATCCTGGATCCGGCGCAAACCCGCGAAGCGCTGATTTGGGCACTGGAAGCAGCAGCACTGAATCCAGATGTTAAGGATTTCAAAACCGGCGTATTGCAGACGTGATGTTTAGCTACGCACTCCCAAGTTCAAAGGGCCTCCATTGATTGAAACAGTAAAAATAATCGAATGTCCGCGTGATGCTTGGCAGGGTTTAGCGGAAATAATTCCTGCTTCACTTAAAGTGGAATACCTCCTGCAGCTTGCCTCTGCTGGCTTCAAACATATCGATGCAGTTAGTTTCGTTTCGCAAAAACACGTGAAACAAATGTCGGACAGCGAAGAAGTGATGAAAAGATTCCTTGCGGGCCTTCCCCCCGGAACAGCGCACCCCGAGATCATCGGAATCGTCGTGAATGAACGGGGCCTGGAGCGCGCTCTCGCTACTCCCGGCGTGACGACCATCGGTTATCCCTATTCCATCTCGGCCTATTTTCGCCGGGCCAATGCGAATATGAGCCGAGGAGAATCGCGAGCCCTTGTCGAGGAACTGCGCAAAGCCACCAAGGCTTCCGGCCATGGGCTCGTGGTCTACATTTCGATGGCTTTCGGAAATCCGTATGAGGAGCCGTGGGGCGCTGAGATCGTCGAAGACACGCTCGTCTGGCTCAAGGACGTCGGCCTCCGCAATGTATCGCTCGCCGATACAGTCGGAAACGCGTCGGCCGAACAAGTTGGCTCGCTATACGCCGCCATGAAGGATTGCGTTGAAGGAGTCGAGTTAGGCGTTCACCTGCACAGCCGCCCCGAGGGCGCCGCGGAAAAAGTCCTCGCCGCCTACGATGCCGGTTGCCGCCGCTTCGATGGAGCGCTCACGGGTCTTGGCGGTTGCCCCTTCGCGGGCGACGATCTGGTCGGAAATATCGCGACGGAAACGATTCTCGCGGCGCTGGCCTCTCGCGGCGCGGACGTGGGGATTCGCCTGGAAGCGCTTGCGCCCGCCATCGCCATGACGGAAGAAATACGCGCCAAGTATTCGCATGCGGAGAAAGCGATTCAGTAGGACAGGCTTCAGCCTGTCTGCTTTTGTGAATGTGTATCACTAAAACCAGACAGGCTAAAGCCTGTCCTACATAAATCAAATGCCATACCGAACGCTCCATCTCGAATTCTCCGGCGAAATCGCCATGATCACGCTCAGCCGCCCGGAGAAGCGCAACGCGATCACCGCCGAAATGATTGCCGAGCTTCTCTCCGCGTTCAGCGAGGTCGAAGCGAACCCCGCGCGCGTATTGATCCTGACCGGCGCGGGCAAAGCATTCTGCTCCGGCATGGACCTCGAAGCCTTGAGGGCCCTCGCATCGCAGTCCCCCGCCGAGCAGCGCGAAGACGCGGACCGCATTGCAACCCTCTGCCTCCGAATCTGGAGCTTCCCGAAACCAACCATCGCCGCCGTGAACGGGCCGGCGATTGCCGGCGGCTGCGGCATCGCCACGCTGTGCGACTTCACCATGGCTGTGCCGGAAGCGAAATTCGGATATCCGGAAGTGCGCATCGGTTTTCTGCCGGCGGTCGTATCCGTTTTTCTCACGCGCCAAATCGGCGAAAAACGCGCGCGCGATCTGCTCCTATCGGGAAAAACCATCGATGCCACCGAAGCGCATCGCCTGGGGCTGGTCACGCAAATCGTCCCCGCGAAAGAATTGATGATTGCGGCGCAAATCCTGGCGGCAAATTTGCTCGCGTGCAGCCCCGTGAGCCTGCGCATCACCAAGAAGCTGCTCTGCGATTTTGCCGCGCCGGAAGTTGCCCGCGAACTCGAACTGGCCGCAGCGGAGAGCGCGCGAATCCGCACGACGCAGGATTTCCAGGAAGGGCTCGAGTCGTTCCTCGGAAAGCGCGCGCCGCGCTGGACCGGCAAGTGAACGGCTTCCGCGCCCGAGCGCGCCACGCCGCCCATCTGCTACAATTTCCCTTTCCATGAGCGAATTCATTGATACTGTGGTGCGCGTCCGCTATGCCGAGACGGACAAAATGGCCATCGTCTACTACGCGAACTATTTCATTTATTTTGAGATTGGGCGCGTCGAATTCCTGCGCCAGCGCGGCCTCGATTACCGGCGCATGGAAATCGAGGACGACAGTTTCACCGTAGTCGCCGAAGCCAAATGCCGCTACCGCCGCCCGGCCCGCTATGACGATCCGCTGCGCATTCGCACCCGGGTGGCTTCGGCCCGCCGCCGCACGATCACGTTCGGCTACGAGATTCGCCACGACATATCCGGCGAATTGCTGGCCACCGGCGAAACGATCCACGTGGTCTGCGACAGCAAGGGCCGCCCCAAACCTCTGCCGGAGAAGTATCGCCGCTATTTCGATTTTGAAAATGTGGGATCGTCCTAGTGGCGCGGGCTTCAGCCTGCGGGTTTTCGTCCTTGCAAGCACCAAACCCCGCAGGCTGAAGCCCGCGCCACTAATGCATCAGGCGAGCGCCTCAAACAGGAAAAGACCCAGCCGCAGCCCCGCCGGAAACGCGAAAGGCGCAAGTTCCAGCGAATAGTGTCCGCACGGCAGCGTCATCGTTTCGAGTTGGACTCCCTTCCGCCGCATGGTCTGAAACATTTCCTCGGTAAATTCGTACCAGAACGTCGGATCGTACCGACCGCTGATCATCAACATGCGCTGGCCGGTATTTCGCAGCCGGTCCAGGTAGGGGACAGGGCTGATGGGCGTCCAGTAGCGGCGCAATTCATCCGCGGTCACTTTTGTCCGCAGACCTTCCCACACATGCGATGTGGTCATTCCGGTCCGAACGACATCGGCAAAATAGGTGGAGACGTGCATAAACGCCCCCGCGTGCGCGGACTGGTCGTGCGCCATGGTGATGGAACCGATCGCTGAGCCGATGCTTGTCCCAACGAGGCCCAGGCGCCCGTATCCCTGCTGTCCGAGCCACAGGAGACAGCGGCGCGTGTCAGTGACGGCCTGGCGCGTGGCCTGGATTGTGAGCCCGACGTTCGAACCCACCAGTTGGTCGGCCCGCTCGTGCCCCGGCGCAACGCGGTAATCGTGATACGGCATTGACAGGCGCAAAACGCTGATGCCGAGCTTGTTCAGCCAGCGGCAGAGGTTGACCTGGCCGTGCCACTTGGCGTTCCAATTGGGCAGTAGTACGACGGCGGGCCCTGTGGCCCTGGCGCGGAAGAAGCGCGCGTGCACCAGATTGTTGTTGGCCCACGGAGACGCAATCTGGCTCGTGAAGGTGAGCACCTGCCCTCCCGTTGCGCCATTCTGCGGGGGATGCAACACGTGATCGTCGGCAGGCGTTGTGGCAAACCATTCGTCGCTGCGCGCCAATGTTTCCGCGACCCAAGCATCCAAAAATCCGCGCGGATCGGGTTCGTCGGCCCTGCCCCCGATGTGTTCCAGGCCCCATTCAAAGGGATAGACGCGGCGATTGTTGTCGGTTGTCCACCGGGCGTGCTCGTAGCGGCGTATTTTTTGTTCGAGCCACGACATAACGTATGAATCTCGAATATAGGGACGTGTGAGAGGCCTGTCAAACTAGCGGGGTGTTTGGTAGTGGGCCTTTGGATCGTCGCGCGGAGTCCCGGAGGGACTCCAGATCGCAAGCGATCGACCAACTCTCTGCTGTTACCTGATTGCTTCCCGCTGCGTGCGGGAAGCATTGTTCAAGGCAGGCGGGTGTGGCAGAGTCGTGGAGTGATCCCTCTTGGCGCGTTTTTACTTGGCTTGATCATCGGAAGTTTTCTGAACGTCTGCATCCTGCGGATTCCCGCGGACAAGTCCATTGTGCTGCCCGCATCGAGCTGCCTGAAGTGCGGCAAGGCGATCGCGCCGTACGATAATATTCCCGTCCTGAGCTGGGTTTTTCTCGGCGGCAAATGCCGCAACTGCAAAACCAAAATTTCCGCGATGTACCCGGCCGTGGAATTGCTCACCGGTCTTCTGTTTCTGGCCTGCTATTTTATTTTTGGCCTTTCAGTGGACGCGTTGAAGTGGGCCGTCTTCGCGGCGCTGCTCGTCGTGCTGACCATCACCGACCTTCGCGAACGCATTCTTCCCGACGAAGTGAATTTCTTCGGCCTCGGCGCGGGGTTGCTCTTCAGTCTTTTCACCAAGTCGCTGGATGGCACGGCGCTGTGGCTCGCCGGGCGGTGGTTTGATTTTCCGCCTCCGCAAATGGCGCTGTCGTTTGCCGACGCGGCTCTGGGAGCGCTGGCCGGAAGCGGTCTGCTGTGGATTGTCGCCGAAGGATATTTTCGGATTCGCGGCCGCGAAGGCATGGGTTTGGGCGACGTGAAAATGATGGCGGCGGTCGGCGCGTTTCTCGGCCTGAAGCGCACAATGTTGACGGTTCTTTTGGGATCGCTGCTCGGCAGCGTGATTGGTATCTTTTTGATCGCAGTTTCCAAAAAGGGGCGCGATTACGAATTGCCGTTTGGTACATTCCTCGGAGCCGGTGCGCTCCTGGTGTTATTTTTTGGTACGCCCGCGCTTCATTGGTATGAGTCCCTTCTGGCGGTGAAGTGAACGGTGAAATTTGAATCCCTAGTTGCGGCTGCGGCTCCCGCTCCCAGCTCATTGTGGGTGCTCTCGGGAGCCTTGCTGATCGTTCTGCTGGTCTCCGCGATCCTTGCGCTCATTCTGGCGCGGCGTTATTTCTACCGCGGATCGAAATCGCCGGATGGCTTTGGCGCCGAATCGCCGCGCAGTGACAATCCGGCGGCGTTCATGACCGCTTCCATGCAAGCCGTCATCAAGAAACTCAAGGAGCAGGAAAAAGAGCTCGAGGCTCTGCACCGCGCCGAGCGCGAGCGCGCGCAGCAAACCGAGCGCATGAGCGAAGCGGTCACGCGCAACATGCCCGCGGGCCTGCTCCTGGTGAGTTCCTCCGGCTTGATCACCAGCGCGAATCCCGCGGCGGAAGCGGCGTTGGGAGTAAAATCTCTCGTCTATCGCCGGTACAGCGAAGTCCTCGGCTCCGGATCGCGCCTCACGGAGCTTGTCGCGGGATGCCTGGAGCACGGGCGCACGTTTCGCCGCGAGGAAGTCGAATACCTGACGCCTTCGCACGAATTGCGGCAACTCGGCGTAACCATCTCTCCGGTCCAGAACAACGCCAATGAAATCACCGGCGCGATTTGCCTGCTGAGCGACCTGACGGAACTCGCCGCCCTGCAGAAGCAAATTCACGTGAAGGAAAACCTGGCCGCGCTCGGCGAGCTTTCGGCAGGCATCGCGCATGAATTCAAAAACGCACTGGCCACGATTTCCGGCTACGCGCAAATGATCCGCAGCGAGGCGCAACCCGGCAGCGATCTGCACGAGCACGGCGAACTCATCATCCGGCAGACGCGATCCCTGACCCACGTGGTCACCGAATTCCTCAAGTTTGCCCGCCCTCTGGAACTGGCCGACGAACGCGTTTCCCTCCGGCCAATGATCGAGCGCATCGGGATCGAAGTGGGCGAGGTTGTTCCGGGTATTCCCGTCACCATCACCGGCGAATTCGGCGATGTGTCCGGAGACGACGCCCTGCTGCGCCAGGCAATTCTCAATCTGGCGCGCAACGCCGCGGAAGCCGCATCCGACAATCCTGCTGGCGGGCGCGTAATCATTTGTGGCGAGATTGACAAGTCCGGCCCGCAGCTGGGACAGCGAATCTCTATTGCAGACAACGGCCCGGGAATTCCCGCCGAGGCTCTGACCAAGATTTTCATGCCTTTTTACACCACGAAAACAAATGGAACCGGCCTGGGGCTGGCAGTGGTGCAAAAGATCGTGCTCCAGCATGGCGGAAGTGTGGAGGCGCGCAACCAACCCGCGGGCGGCGCGGAATTCCTGGTATGGTTACCTTTTGTACGCGAAAGCGTCGGAGCGATTGATTCGGCCGCCGCCCGCATCTAAACTAGTAGCGCGTAGATCCGCCGTTTCCTCTCTGAAAGGCGGCCAAAAACCATGAATACAAAGAGACTTATTACACTGGCTTTGGGGGGCATGATGCTGGCGTCCCCGGCCTACCTTGCGGCTCAACAGGACCAGGAAAGCGTCGCCGACGCGGCTCGCAAGGCTCAGGCGCAGAAAAAGAACGCCCCGAAAGCCAAAATGACGATTGACAACGACAATCTCAGCACGCTGACAGGCACCGTCAACGTGGTAGGCCAAGAGCCTGCACCGCCCGAAGACCAGACCAAAAAAAAACCGGCCACGCCTAACAACGCCGCTCCAACCAAGGACAAGGACGAAGCTTACTGGCGGGGGCGATTCGCCGATGCCAACAAGAAACTTGCCGACGATCAGCATGAAATGGACATTTCACAGCGCGAGCTAAATCTGAAGCAGCAGCAGTATTATGCCGACCCTATGGCTGCGCTGAAACAGGAATATTCCCGTCAAGACATCAATGATTCCAGAACGAAAATTGACGAGCTTAATGCACGGGTCGAACAAGACAAGACAGATCTCGCCAATCTGGAAGACGAACTGCGTCAAGCGGGAGGAAATCCGGGCTGGGCAACTCCGTCATCGCAGCCGCCAGCTGGTCAGCCGGCGGCAGAACAGCCGGCACCAGACCAATCAGCGCCGCAACAGCCCGTTCCAGCGGCTCCTGCTCCGGCGCCGCAACCGTAATTCGCTGAGATCGGCACGTTGCTTCCGTTCGTGCCGCAGTGATTACCCGATAGCGAACACCGCACAGGGCCGCGCGGCAAGTCACTGCGCGCTCTGAAATCGTGATACAAGAAAATTGATGGAACCTCTTCTTCTGGTCGAAGACAAACCTGAGCTGCGCGCCATGCTCAAGAAGGCGCTCGAGCGCGCGGGGCACACCGTGGACGAAGCCCCGGACGGATCCTCCGCGGTGGCCAAGGTTCGCGCGCGTCGCTACGTGCTCGTCCTCACGGATTTGAAACTTCCCGGCTGTTCAGGGCTCGACGTCCTTCGCGAAACCAAGCAGGCCGATCCGACCATTCCGGTCATCCTCATCACCGCGTACGGCTCGGTGGAAGAGGCTGTGACAGCCATGAAGGAAGGCGCGTACGATTTCATTCAGAAGCCCGTGGACCTGGAGCATTTGAACCTGCTGGTGGAGCGCGCCTCGCAACAACAGGAACTTCTGCGCGAAAATCTTCTGCTGCGCGAGGAATACGCCGGACGCTACGGCTTCCCGCGAATCGTCGGCGAACACAAGAGCATGCAGGATGCCACGCACCAGGTGCAGCGCGTGGCCGCCACCGATTCCACCGTGTTGCTGCTGGGACAGAGCGGCACGGGGAAAGAATTATTTGCGCGCGCGGTTCATCATCTATCTCCCCGGCGGCAACATGCCTTCGTCGCGCTGAACTGCGCGGCGATCCCGGAGGGGCTTGTCGAAAACGAGTTGTTCGGCCACGAACGCGGCGCGTACACGGGCGCCGGGTCGCGCAAGGTCGGCAAAATGGAGCTGGCCAACCGCGGAACGATTTTTCTGGATGAAATCGCTGAGCTCCCGCTCAGCACGCAGGCGAAACTTTTGCGCGTTTTGGAAGAGCGGAGCTTCGAGCGCGTCGGCGGAACGCAACTCGTCGACATCGACGTTCGTATTCTGGCGGCCACCAACAAGGACCTTCACGAAGCCGTGGCCTCCAAAACATTTCGCGAGGACTTGTACTTTCGCATTGCCGCGGTTCCCATCACCATCCCCGCCCTTAGCGCGCGCGGCGAAGATGTCCTGTTGCTGGCGGACCATTTTCTGGAGCGCTTCCGCGTCGAATTTCGCAAGCCGAACCTGAAGTTCGCTCCCGGCGCCCGCACCGCTTTGCGCGGCTATTCGTGGCCCGGCAACGTCCGCGAACTTCAAAACACCATCGAGCGCGCCGCGATCCTGACCGACTCTGACACCATCGAAGCCGCCGATCTGCAGCTTCCCGCGCCGCGTCCTCCCGATGGCGACATGCCCACCGGAATGCTGGCGGAAGGTTTTGATTGGGGCGGCACGTTGCAGGAAGTGGGAACGCGAGCCGTGGCCTACGTGGAGCGCTTCAAAATTGAATCCGCCCTCAAATCCTCAAAGTGGAATAAGACGCGCGCCGCCGAACAGCTTGGCGTCTCCTACAAGACTTTGCTGAACAAGATCCGCCTTCTCGGTTTGGAAAATTAAGTGGCACACGCTTCAGCCCGTGTGATTTTGGCGGCGGCAAGCGGCAATTGTAAACCGAGCAACCCCCACAGGCTGAAGCCTGTGCCACAAAAATCTCTACTGCTTTCGCGCGCTATGCAGCGTAACGATCCCTCCGGTCCAGCGCACAAACAGCACATCTAGATACCCCGCTCGCTCAAACAAGGTTTGCAATGCCTCCGGAGAAGGAAATTTGCTGACTGAACTCGGAAGATACGTGTACGCCGAGCCGTTCCCCGAAATCAGTCCGCCCAGGCGCGGGAGCACTCGCCGGAAATAAAAACGGTATAAACTTCCGAACAGTTTTCCCCGAGGCTCGGCAAATTCCAGAATTGCCGCCACGCCTCCCGGCTTCAACACGCGAAAGATCTCCAGCAGTCCCCGCTCGTAATTCGCCAGGTTTCGGAATCCAAACGAACAGGAAACTAGATCGAAGCTTCCGCCGCCAAACGGCAGGGCCAGCGCGTCCGCTTCGACGAATGCGACGCCGGCGCCGAATGCGGCGGCTTTGGCGCGCGCGCGAACCAGCATTTCCGGAACGAAATCGGATCCCACAATTTCGGCGCCGGCCGGCGCTTCCTTGCGGAAGGCCAGTGCCAGGTCGCCCGTGCCGCAGCACAGGTCGAGAACGCGCGCGGCCGGATTGTGGAGCACCGCGCTGAATTGCTTGGCCACGCGGCGCCGCCACACTTTGTCCACATCAAGGGAGAGGAGATGATTCAGGAGATCGTAGCGCGGCGCGATGCGGCCGAACATTTCCCGGACATGCGCCGCCGCTTCCCGTTCGTCCCGCACGCCTTCGGGTCGTGTGCCGGGAACGCCGCTCGGGGATGCGGAGCTCATTTGCCGCGGCTCGCCCGGGTATCCGTTGAAACTGCGACGACAGTGCACTCACGCAACACCCGCACCAGGATATCCTCGTCGGCTTCGACGCCGCATCGAACCGCCCCAATCCGCTCGGGCAGCACAAAACGCAAGCGCCCGGCGCGCGTCTTCTTGTCCGCTTGCATCGCGGCGATTATTTTGGCCGGCGGAATCAACGGCCAGGTCGGCAGCAGTCCGGCGCACGCGATCACTTTTGCGATTCGTTCTTCATCGCCGGGCGACAGCATTCCCTTCTCCACCGCCAGCCGCGCCGCCGCGATCATTCCCCATCCCACCGCCTCGCCATGGAGGTACATTTGATAGCGCGTGACGCTTTCGAGGGCGTGCGCGAACGTATGCCCGAAATTCAGAATTTCGCGCAGGCCCGATTCATGCTCATCCTCGGAAACGACGCGCGCTTTTTGCGCGATCGAGCGCTCGATCACAAAAGTGAGAGCGGCGCGCTCACGGCGCAAAACTTTTTCCAGTCTCTCTTCGAGAAATCGGAAAAGCTTGGCGTCTCCGATCACTCCGTACTTGATGATTTCGTAGATTCCCGAGCGAAATTCGCGGGGCGGCAAACTGCTGAGGAATGCGGGATCGGCCACCACTCCTTTCGGAGGGTAAAACGCGCCCACAAGGTTCTTCCCTTCCGGAAGATTGACGCCAGTCTTTCCTCCGATCGCGCTATCGACCTGCGCCACGACGGTTGTGGGAACGTGGATCACGCCGATTCCTCGCGCATAGCTGGCCGCGATGAATCCGGCCACGTCGCCCACGACGCCTCCGCCCACGGCAACGATGAGCGATCTGCGGTCCGCGCCCGCGCGAACTAGATCGCGGCAGGCTCGCTCGACGGTCGAAAGATTTTTCGCGGTCTCCGCGTCATCAATCAAAATCGTGGCGTGATGTGCGCCCGCGAGCAGCCTTTCAACGCGCGCGCCCCAGTGCCGCCACACGCGCGGCGACGAAATCGCGAACACAGCGCCATCCTGGCCGGCGCGGGATGCAATGCGGGCCAATTCCTGCAATACGCCCCGGCCGCACAGCACTTGGTAGTTCCCATTCGCCGCCCGAACTGAAATTTTTTTCATCTCTTATCTTCTCTGGTGATTGCCCGCGGAGACTTCCAGAGCCGACAAAAAATGTAACACAGATGGCAGACCGGTAAGGGGTACAAACGCAATCTTGGCGCCGGTGTGAGTGGCGCATGCTTCAGCTTGCGGTTTTTGGTAGTTGCGAGGACGAAAACCCGCAAGCTGAAGCATGCGCCACTGCCCGCAGTATTTTCATTCCATATCGCGATAGCGTAAAGTGTGCTGGCTCTATTTTTCGGTTCCATGGGAGGATTCGGCAAAAGTGAAACCAATACAACTGGGACACAACGGACCATTTGTTTCGCAATTCGGCCTGGGATGCATGGCCATGTCCGATATGTACGGCCCCTCGGATGAATCGGAAAGCGTAGCCACGATTCACGCTGCGCTCGCCGCGGGAATCACCATGCTCGATACGGGCGACTTCTACGGCATGGGCCACAACGAAATGCTCATCCGGCGGGCCATTGAAGGCCGGCGCAAAGATGTGTTTCTCGCCGTCAAATTCGGCGCCATGCGCGGGCCGGACGGCTCGTTCAACGGTTACGACCTGCGCCCCGAAGCCGTAAAAAATTTTCTTTCCTACAGCCTGCGCCGCCTGGGAACGGACTACATCGACTTGTATCAACCTTCCCGCGTCGATGCGCGTACCCCGATTGAGGACACCTACGGTGCGCTGGCAGACCTCGTCCAGGCGGGCTACGTGCGCCACATCGGAATTTCCGAAGCGTCCGCGGCCACGATTCGCAGGGCGTGCAAAGCCGCTCCGATCGTTGCCCTGCAGATCGAATATTCGCTCGTGAGCCGGGGAGCGGAGGCCACGATCCTGCCGGCCGCGCGCGAGCTGGGGATGAGCATCACCGCCTACGGCGTGTTGTCGCGCGGGTTGCTCTCGGGATCGCCGGTGACTTCGCCAAAGGACATCCGGAAACATCTGCCGCGATTTCGCGGCGAGAATTACGAAAAAAACCAGGCGCTCGCAAATACGCTGAGCGCGATCGCCGCGGACAAGGACGCCACCGCTTCGCAGGTGGCCATCGCCTGGGTGATGTCTCGCGGCATAGACATCGTCCCGCTCATCGGCGCTCGGCGCCGCACGCAGTTGGCCGAATCGCTGAAGGCCCTCGACTTGAAATTGTCGCCCGAGGATTTGGCGCAAATCGAACTCGCAGTCCCGGCCGACGCCGTCGCCGGCACCCGCTACGGCGAAGACCAGATGCGCTGGCTGGACAGCGAAAAAACCGCGACGTAGCCTGCGTGGCGCGGGCTTCAGCCTGCGGGTTTTATCGCGCGCAACCACGCCCGAACGGCGCTCTCCACAGAATCGAGGAGCCGCGTGAAAATAGTTCTCTGGGCTTTAGCCCTGGCCCTGGTCTGGACCGCCGCGCTCATCTTCATCGCGCGCACCACCGGCCTACATTCAACGCCAGGAATGTGGACAGGCGCGATCGGATTGCCCGGCGTCGTGATCGCCAACTGGACACAGGCGCAACTCTTCCACAAGTTCAACCGCTCCCTCGGATACACCCTGATGTTCCTGATCAACTGGGCATTCTACTGCAGCGTGCTTCAGGGAATTAGCCCGGATTTCTCACCAGGAGTTGGCAACGGCGTTGAAACGGGGCGGTTTTGATTGATTCACGGCGCGGTGAGACTAACGCCACCGTTTTGCAGCCTAGCGGACCTTGTTCGCAAGGAGTTGCGGACGTTGGGGGACGGAGTTCACCGCGAACGGGAAGTCGGTTGACGTTTGTGCGCAGCGTGGCGTTGCGGCTAACCGCTCAGCGCCGCGTGAGCAGCGGCGAAGAAGCTTTTCCACGGATAGGCGCGCGAGAAGCGCACCCAGATGCGCCGCGCCGTGAGCCGCACTTCGGCGGCGATCTTCAGCAAGCGTAAGCGGATGGTTTCCACCTGCGCCGTGGCCCATTCGGTTCCCCGCAGCCCCAGGCGCCGCAGGGCGTGTACCAGCACGTAGGCCAGCGAAGAGAGGTACAGCCGCAACTGATTGGCGCGCAGCGTCTCGGTACTCAGCCGATCGCTGAACAAGCTGAGTTGTTCCTTGATGCGATTTTCCATCTCGCCCCGCGCACAGTAGAGTTGTTCATACAGTTTCTGTGCGGGCCAGACCGGAGCAACCAGGGAGGTGACCACGAAGCGCGGGTTCTCGCCCTTTTCCAGATATTCGGCCTTGGCCACCACGCGCCGCGCGCGCGTCCAGCTCTGGCGCGTGCGGTAGGAGAACTCGCAGAACCCGCGCGCCGCTTTTCTCGTGCGCTCGTGTTCCCGTTTGGCCTGGCGCAACGAGCGGGCGATTTTGCGCCGCAGCCGCTCGTTGCGCGCGAAGCCAAAAACGTAATCCACAGCGCTGTTTTCGCACCAGGCCAGCAGTTCCTCGCGGCAGAAACCGGAGTCGCCGCGCAGCACGATGCGCACGCCTGGCCAGCGGCGGCGAATCTGCTGCACGATGCGCTCGACTTCCGGCAGACTCCCGGCGCTGGCGTCCTGATTCGACGGCCGCAGCCGCGCGCATAGCAGATGATCTCCGCAGAAGATATACAGCGGCAGGTAACAGTAGTGCCCGTAGTAGCCGTGAAAGAAACGCGCCTCCTGCTCCCCGTGCAGCGGCGTGTCGGTCGCATCCAGGTCCAGCACGATCTCTGCGGGCGGTTTGGGGTGCGCTTCCAGAAACAGGTCCACGAGCAACTGATCCAGCGCTTCGGCTGAATAGCTGATCTTGTGATAGCGCTCCTGGACTGGCGAACCCGCTGGGGTGAGTTCCAGCCGGTTCAGCGTGCTCTTGCCCGCCAAGGGTTCTTTCAGCTCGCGTTTGCCCGCCACCACGGCCAACAGCGGATCGCGCCGCAGTTCCTCGTGGTCGTTCAGATCCTCATAGCCCAGCGCCAAGCCATAGATGCGCTGCGCCAGCATCTCGCTCAGGCCGTGCTCGACCCGCTCGGGATCGCGCGCATCGGTGAAGCACCGCGCCACGCGCTTCAACAGCCCAATCTTTCGGTCCGCTGCGCGCAACAGCAGCGCCCCGCCGTCGGTAGTCATTTCCACGCCGTCGAACTCGGCCACCACTCGTTGCGAAAAATGCGCTTCAAACGAGAACGCGCTCTGGTTACACTCTGTCATGGAAAAGGCCGCCTCCTCTCTGCATCGCTACGTCCTGAACAACGCAGTTATGCCTGAGAACGCGGCCTTTTTCTACATTCATTCAACCAAACTTGTTCAATCCTGGTGAGAAATCCGGGTTATTTCCTTTAAACGCAGGATTTGGGTTAAGTAGGACGGGCTTCAGCCTGTCTGGGTTTATTTTCCTGCGGTCCAAAACCCAGACAGGCTGAAGCCCGTCCTACTTAACCCGCTTTTCCAATCCCGGGAGGGACTCGATCAAAACGTGGCCCGTAATCGCGAGGGTGCGCGGATCGACTTTGTCGAGCGTGTCCTGCGCGGTATGCCAGTACGGCACTTCCAGATCGATAATATCCGCCGCCGGAACATCCCGCTTCAAAAACGGAAGGTGATCATCCTCAATGTCGGAACGGTCATTCACGAATACCTTTCCGTATCCGAGACGCGCCGCCGTGGACCACAGGAGATCGATGAGCCAGGGAGTCGAATTGTTTTCGCGTTTGTAAACCGGATTGGTTGGGCCAACCATGTCCACGAGGATCATCGCCTTCACGCGCCGCAATTCGCCCGAAAGCGCGAGACTAGCAGCCAGCTCTCTGCTCCCAAAAGTATTGTCTGTGTCCGTCCAATTGAAATTAAAGTCTTCTTCCCCGTCAAAAAACGCCAGCCAGATGGTCTGCGCGTTTTTTCGCGCGCACAGCAGGCGCGCAAGCTCCAGCAGAACACCCGTGCTGGACCCGGCGTCATCGGCGCCGACAAAATTGGCAAGCCGTTTCGTGTCGTAGTGCGATGAGAAAATGATGATATTGGCATTCGTGGACGGAATTTTGACAACGATGTTCTTCATGGCCACGTCGCCAACCGGCGTCGAAGTTGCGTGGAATTCCTGCTCCTCCACCGGGCATCCGAAACTCTTCAGCTGGCCGGTGATGTATTGTTGCGCGCGGCGAATTCCCTCGGACCCCGCCGGGTGCGGCCCGAGAGCGACGAGCTGCTCGACATGCTTGTATGCCCGCGTGCCGTCAAATCCTCCGGTCGTTTCCGCGGCGGGCGCGGGTGGAAACGTGGCCGCCTGAGGAGCGCTTGACCCCGGCGCGCCGCTTTCGGCGGGTGAAGAGTGTCCACAAGCCGCAAGGCATGCGAATGAGAGCGCCACGAAAAGCATGGCCCCTTGTTCCAATCCGCGCCATCGTCGATTCATTTACCGCGCCCCCTGATCTGCCATGGCCGCCCGCTTGGTTTTATTCCGCACGACGAGAGCCGCGACACCAATGCCCAGGAAATACAGCGCCACCATGGGCGCCATGAAAATGAGCATCGTCAGCGCATCCGGCGTAGGTGTAATGATCGCGGCAACCACCGCGATAACCAGAATCGCGTAGCGCAAATTCTTCCACAGGAACTTCGGCGTCACAATACCAAACAGCGCCAGGAAGAAAATCAGGACGGGCAATTCAAAAATAACTCCCAGCCCGAGCAATACGATTAAAATGAAATCGAAATATTCGTTGATGCTGATCAGCGGACGGAACGATCCCTGGAATCCGATCAGGAAATCGAGCATGTACGGCAACATGACGAAGTAGCCGAACGAGATCCCCGCAATAAAGAGGAATACGGAAGAAAAAATAAATGTAGTTACCGCTTTGCGCTCGTGCTTGTAAAGGCCGGGAGCAATGAACAGCCACACCTGGTACAGAACGACCGGCGCGGCCAGGACCACGCCGATATAGATCCCGAGCTCGATGATCAGATTGAGCGCGCCGGTAGGATTAGTGTAGACGAGCCGGTCATCCAGATTCTGCTTGCGCAGCGCCGCCCGCATCGGGATATCAATAAAGTCGAATACTTTCCTCGAAATGCTGACGCCAACAAAAGCGCCCACGGCAATGGCCAGCGCGGAGTTGATGAGCCGCTTGCGCAAATCCACAAGGTGCTCGAAAAACGACATCTTGCCGCCCGGTTCTTGCTCGGGCGCCGATTGGGAGGGGTCAGACTGCGGCGTTGTCATCAGAAGATTTCTCGTGCGGGACGCTTACGGTTTCCGCCGGTGGCGCCTGCGGCGCGCCGGAATCACTGGGCGGCCCGAGGCTCGCCCCGTTTTGAGATTCGCTCTGCGGCTCGGCTGGCGCGGTCACTGCCGCACCCGGCGGCTCGCGCGGCACCGCGCCTTCGGGAGCCGGCGAGGGCATGGGAACAGGAGTCTGGGCGGCCCGGGCCGCCGTCGCGATTTCCTCTTCGCGGATGCGCGTCTGGCGATCGAGTTCCCGCACTTCATCTTCCAGCGCAAAGCGGAAGTCGCTGGTCATTTTCCGGAATTCCGCCGTCGCCTTGCCCAACATGCGAGCGAGTTCCGGGAGCTTCTGCGGGCCGAAAATAATCAGGGCAATGACGAATAGCACGACTAAGTGTGGGAAACTCAACATGGCCAGTGCACTTTGCCTTTTTGGATCCAACGCAGAAAATTCAAGCGGCCGGGGGCCGGCTTATTTAACGAATCCGCCCGGAATTCCCGCGTGACGCCCGCTGCAATCCGGGCCAAACGAATGCAACCTGCTCCCCTCTACTGCCCACGTGGAATCATAGTGGACGGGCGAGGGGGTGTCAATTCAGCCTCTATGCTATACTATTTCGCAATGTGCATGGCCACGGGCCATGCCGCAGGAAAGCGAGGGCGAAATGCAGGGAGAGAGGCGCGGTGCGCTGCTCGTCATAGGCGTCTTGGTCATATCCGCGGTTCTGGGGGGGATTTACGGCCCGTCAGTGCGCGCGACGCCCACGGATGTAAACAGCCTGCAGGACTCGGTCAAGTCCTTTACGCATGTCCTGTCGATTGTCCAAAAAGATTACGCGATTCCCGTAGATGCCGATCATGCCATTTATTCCGGGGCGATCCCGGGAATGTTGCGCGTTCTTGATCCCCACTCCAGCTTTTTCGATCCTCGCGCCTATGCCAACCTGCGCGAGGACCAACGTGGAAGATATTACGGCGTTGGCATGACCATTGTGCCGCGCGATAATTACACCTACGTGCTTTCTCCCATGCCCGCCTCTCCGGCCTACCGCGCTGGCATTCGCCCCGGTGATGTGATCATGGCTGTGGACGGAAAATCCACGGAGGGACTGAGCAGTTCCGAAGTCGCCGACATGCTCAAGGGCCCCAAGGGAACGGTGGTTCACATCTCCATGAAGCGCGTCGGGTACAACGAAAATCTTACCTTCACCGTGACGCGCGACGAAATCCCAAAACATTCTGTGGACCTCGATTTTGAAGTCAAGCCCGGCATCGGCTACATCAAGCTTTCCGGATTCAACGAGACCACGGACACCGAACTCGCCACGGCCCTGAAAGATTTGGATGCCACCAAGCTCGACGGAATTGTCCTGGACCTGCGCGGAAATCCGGGCGGCCTGCTCAATGAAGCCGTCGCCGTTTCCGATATGTTCCTCGACAAGAACCAGTTGATCGTTTCTCATCACGGGCGCGCATCGGCTGAGCGGCGCTACTACGCCGTTCGCGGCAATCGCGGCGTCACCATGCCTCTGGTGGTTCTCGTCAATGGCGGATCCGCTTCCGCATCGGAAATCGTGACCGGGTCGATTCAGGATCATGACCGCGGCCTGGTGGTTGGCGAGCAAAGCTTCGGTAAGGGCCTGGTTCAGACCGTTTCCGGCCTGAGTGAAAACACCGGCCTGGCGCTCACCACCGCGCGTTACTACACGCCCAGCGGCCGCCTGATCCAGCGCGATTACAAGGATATTTCGCTGTACGATTACCTGTACAATCACAAGAATCCTCCTCCGACCGAGGTCAAGCTGACAGATAGCGGGCGACAGGTAACCGGCGGCGGCGGCATCACTCCCGATATCGCTGTCCAGCCGGCCAAGCTCAATCCATTCCAGGAAACGCTTTTACGGCGCGAAGTTTTCTTCGCCTATCAGGGCGGAGTCGGCGGATTTACCACCTACTTCCTGGGCACCAAACCGGAAATCACCAAGGACTTTGTTCCCCGCGACGCCGCGCTTAAAGCGTTCCGCGCCTACCTCGACAAGGAAAAAATTGCTTACACCGAGGACGACATCGCGCAGAACCTCAGCTGGATTAAACGCGAAATCCGCAAAGAAGCGGTCATTTCCATGTTTGGCCTGACCGAAGGCTACAAAGTGGACCTCGAGGACGACGTGCAACTGCAGAAGGCCATCGAGTCCCTGCCGCAAGCCCGCGCGCTTTACGAAAACGCCCGCAAGATCATCGCGCAACGCAACGCGGGAAGCGGCATACAGCAGCAGTAATTACCGCTCGACTCACATTCTCCAATTTTTATGATTCAGCAGGTTTGGAATCCCCGCCGACCCCTGTTAAAATCGCACCAGTTCGGTGGGCGGCTAGCTCAGCTGGGAGAGCGCATCGTTCGCAACGATGAGGCCGGGGGTTCGAATCCCCTGCCGTCCACCAATTTCCCCGGCCTCGCTGGGAAATACGAAAGCCGCAAATACATCCCGGCTGCGGCTCGGCTTATCGAATGAGAAGACCCCTGCATTTGTCGCCGGGCCTGCGCTGCTTCTGCCTTTTTGCATTGGCGACGCTATCGCTTTTCGCCGGGTGTGGAAAGTTGCATAGCTGGTTTATCCAAGCCCAGGCGCAATCGGACACTGCCCATTCCGTAACCATCACCTGGACCGCCAGCAAATCCATCGTTGCGGGGTACAACGTGTACCGCCTGTCCCCCTCAGGAGACCCTGTCAAAGTTTCAAAAGGCATCGTTTCTGAAACGCGCTACGTGGACAAATCCGTCGAACCGGGACGAACGTATTCGTACTATGTCAAGTCCGTCGATTTCAGAGGGATAGAGAGCAAGCCCTCTGAGACAATCACCGCTACTGTCCCAACGAGTGTCACCCCTCCCGCAAAGCAGTGATTTTTCACCCCTTTTTGAGCTTGCCGCCGGAAAACACCTGTACCTCGCGGATCTGGCCAGGGAGGGTACAGACACGGTAATCTATGTAGATGCCAGTCCGCCTGATTGCGCTCGATATTGATGGAACGCTGCTCGACGAACGCTCCCACTTGCCCGCCATCAATCGGAACGCAGTGGCCGAAGCTGCGGCCCGGGGAATTGAAATTGCTCTCGTGACGGGGCGGCGTTACGACTTTGCTACGCCCATTGCGCGGCAGTTCCCTTGCCCGCTGACCATGATTGTCAACAATGGCGCCCTGGTTAAATCCAGCACTGGGGAAACCCAACTCGTTCACCTACTCGCCCGCGGCATCGCAGCGCGCGTGCTCGAAGAGGCCGCCGCCTTTGGCGAACTGGCCTCCGTATGCTTCAACCGGCCGCGCGAAAACCAGGTTTTTTACGAACGCATTGACTGGGAAGACCCTTTGCGGCGCGGATATTTCGAAAGGAACCGCGAATATCTTGCGGAAATGTCTCCCCTGCGGAATTGCCTGACCGAAGATCCCATCCAGGTGATGTTCACGGGCTATGCCAACCAGGTGCGCGAAGTGGAAGCTTTTCTGTCGCGGTTGCCGTTTGCGGCGGAGTATTCGCTGGCCATGACTGTCTACGACAAGCGTGATTTCGGCCTGGTGGACGTCATTGCCGCGGGATGTTCCAAGGGCGCGACGCTGGCCGAGTGGGTGCGCCGGCGCGGCTGGTCGCGCGATGAGGTGATGGCCATTGGAGACAACCTCAACGATCTGGAAATGCTCCAATTTGCCGGGCTTCCGGTGGTCATGGGAAACAGCGTGCCGGAGTTGAAATCCCTCGGTTGGCGTGAGACTCTGAGCAACGACCAGGGCGGTGTGGCCGCGGCAATCGAACTGTACGCGTTTGGAGATGCGTGAAGTGAAGCGATTCCCTCTTTGCGGAGTGTTGCTCTCGTGCGCCGTCGTAGCGCTCGCCCCTCTCGCTCCGTGCGCGCGCGCCGATTATGTGGTCCTGCAATCCGGCCAGCGGATCCATGTGACCGGATACGAACGCGTGGGCGACACGCTGCGCCTGACGATGACCGGCGGCACGCTGGAAATTCCGGCGGACACGGCCGTGCAAATCGAACCGGAAGACACCTTCCTGCCGGTCAAAGTGAAATTGCTCGATGTTCCCTTTGCGAATTTTATTTCCGAATCCGCGCGCGCGCATGGAGTCGCTCCCGAACTCGTGGCCAGCGTGATTGCCGTGGAATCCAATTTCAATCCGAACGCGGTGTCCTGGCGGTCGGCTCGCGGCCTGATGCAGTTGATGCCGGACACGGCGGCGCGATTCGGGGTGACGCAAGTGTTCGATCCCCGGCAAAACATCGAGGCGGGCACGAGATATCTAAAAGAATTACTGATACGTTATCATGACGATCTTGCGTTAACGCTGGCGGCTTACAACGCCGGCCCCGACCGCGTCGGACAATACCGCTCCGTTCCTCCCTACCGCGAAACGCGCGACTACGTCCGCCGCGTCACGGAAAAATTCCGCAAGACGTATCGCGCCTCCAGCCACGCCGGTGATTTGCAGTAGTTTCTTGTAGGACGGGCTTCAGCCTGTCGCTTTTTCCCGACGCCGAACAAACCGAACCCGACAGGTTGATGCCCATCCTGCTGGAACGCTATCCAATTGGGTGCGAGGCGCTAGACCAGGGCCAGTCCTCCGGTTTGTGAACAAGACCCGCTACGACAGGATTTCGTTCGATATAGGCCCGTACACGCTGCCATTCCTCCGGGTTGCGGATCCAATGATCGAAGGATTCATCCTGCCAGAATCGCGAGCCGGTGCGGCCAAGGATAAGATTCGCCTCCCGGGCCGAAGCGCCTTTGATTTGCTGAGTGATTTGTGCGAGAGGTGAATGCGGGGAGATCAACACGTGAACGTGGTTTGCCATTATGACGTGCGCATGTAGCGCGAACATTTTCCGTTGCTGTCCGGCATTTAGGACTGAGAAGACAGTTTTGGCGATGCGAAAATCTCTCAACCAAAGAGGGCCGCTTTGAGCCTTGTCCAAAATACGATCGTAACTGGCGAAGATTTTGCCGCTTGATTCATTTGAGGAAGGTGGCCGGAATTGAGCGGGGAGCGAGTCCTGGAGGCGCCAGGTGATGAAAATATCCTGGCCGGGCGGGCTCCAGTGCGGGAGGTGGCGCTGCGAGTATGTCATTAATCGTGACAAGATAGCACACGTTTTCGATTGTGGGAAGTGCGTGGCGCGGGGTTAGGCAAAATCCGACAGGCTGAAGCCCGTCCTACTGGGCCGGAGGCGGTACATTCACGATCGGCGGTTGCTGGTTCTGCTGCGGCTGCTGCCCTTCGGGGCCATTCGGATTTGCCGGGTTCGGATTCATTCCGTTCGGATTTGGTCCGTTCGGAGTGGGTCCGTTTGGATTCGTGGCGTTCGGAGCGGCTGTGGGATTCGCGTTCGGGTTGACCGGCGCTTGTAATGGCAGAGCAATCTGCCCCGTGGGGTTCCAGATGAATTCCCACTCCTGGTAGGTTTCGCCTCCCAAATAAATCCGCAAAGAAGGCTGTTTCATCTTGCTCCCCACGCCGATAATGTTTCCGCCCAACACAGGTCCTGTAAGCGGCTGCAGTTGGGATTGCAATGAATTCGGAGCCGCGGCAGGGTTCTGTTGCTGCCCTGGCTGGCCAATGCCGGGCGCCTGGTTCGCGCCCGTGGTCAGCGCCGGCGGCGAAAGCGGTTGCAGCCCGCCACCCAAGGCCGATAGCGCACCCATGCCGGGCGTGGTGAGAGCAGTCTGCAGCAGGCTGGTCTGGCGAAGGCTGCCAATCAACTGCCCGTTCGGCCCCACGTAGATGAAGCGCCAGGAGCCGTCGTCCTTGTTCATTGGGTCGGTGTAGGCTTGGCGAAGGAACCGCACGCCGTTGGTCTGCTTGGTGAGGTCTTCAACCTTGGTCGGATACTTCCCAAATTTCCGGTAATACAAACCGATGGCGCGCACATACTGCTGCCCGCGCCAAACCATTTCAGTTTCCTTCTCGCGCCGGCCTTGGGTGAGGATGTTCGGAGCGGCGGCGGCGGCCGCAATGATCATGGCCGCCACCATGAAAACCACCATTAGCAGCGTGAATCCCGCCTGTTGGCGCCGTCGCGCCGTGGAAACGACAGAAGTCATCAGCCTCACCCGTTCGGACTGGGTTCTTCCAAAGTCAGCGTGGCGTGCCGGCCAGACGAAACCTCTTCCACATCGGCGGTGGTATTCGTGAGGCGAACGATGCGGAACCTCCCCATGAAGGTGTCTCCTTCGCCCGCGATAATGACGTCCTCGTTATTGGGCGTCGCGAAGAATGCCCTGCGGTGGTTGCCGCCAAAATCGCTGACGAATCCAAAGTATTTGGCATCCACGGTCAGGGGAGGCGGGCCCGGAGGAGGACCGGGAGCGACAACTACTTGCTCCTTGGACGCCGGAGGCGCCGGAGGCGCGGGCAGGGTCGCGCTGAAAATGCTGCGGTGGACGCCTTTGTATTCGAGCGCCAAAAACCGTTTCAGAATATCCAGCCGCAATGCCGGATTATCCACGTTGAGCGGCGTGAATCGCGCATCCAGCGAAACCGGCTGCGGAGAGTCACCCGGAGAGGAATACCTGTTCCGGTAAAAATTGAACGCGGTGCCGGCAAGCACTGCGAGCAACAAGCCGAGAACTACCACTTGGATTCGCTGTGTCATGTTGTACGGAAGTACGTCCTGAGCTGCACGTTCAGACGAAGTTTGCCTAGGCTGCTGGAGGCCAGGGCCAGGCTGTCGAGAACATAGAAATTTTCGGAATGTTCCAGTTTATTCAGGAATTGAACCAGGCTGTCGTAGTCTCCCTCGACAGCCGTAGTAATATCCACTTCCACCAGGCCGCGCGCGTCGGGCGTATGCTGGTGAAAGGAAATGGTGTCCGACCGCAAGCCCGCCGTACGCGATAAATCTCCCAGGTCTTCGCTGATTGCGGAATACCCGGCCCCTGAGGGATGAAAATGGGTCGTGAAAAATTCGTCCCATTCTTTTTCGTCGGCGGGCAATTCGGTCCTGAACCTTTCGAGGCGCGTATTGTCCGCTCGATATTGCTTCTCGAGCATGCCCAGCCGGTTCAAGTCGCCGGGTTGGACATGGGACGAACTGTCGATCCTCCAACGGACCCCAATCAAGACGACGTCCGCAAGCAGGATGACGGCCAGAACCCAGCGGATCACGTTGTTGCGATGTAGGATGTCAGGTTTCATCTCAAATCACCGAATACTGCGCCTGAAGAGAGAGCATGACGCGATCGGTCTGTTCCACCCTGGCCGGACGCGATTCGCTCAGCAGTTCGATGTGCGAAAATTCGGGTGAACTTTCGAGCGCCTTCAGGAATTTCAATTTACTTTCGTCGCTTGCGGCGCCCACCAGGACAGTCAGTTGGACGTTATCGCCTGACAGCTTGGGCTCGATGCTTACCACGCGCACTCCCTCGGGAAGAATCCGCTCCAGGTCCATGAAAATTCTGATCCAGGGGAACGCCCTTTGCTGGATGAGCGAGTTCAAATAGGCGGCGCGCTGCCGGCGCGCCACCGTTTGCGGATTTTCAAAGAACCCCGACAGCTCCTGACGCTGCTGCTGGAGCTTCCCGATTTGAAGCTGGAGAGAATCCTGCCGCGCGCGAAGGGCATTGTCGCTCCGCCAGTCGGTGTAGGTTCGATAGGAAAGAAACAGGAGGGCCACGACGGCAATCGTGCCGATCACGCCGGCGCTGAACGTGAAACGCCGGTTGCTCTCCAGCGGGGAAGTTGAAAGATTGAGACGAACCTTCATTTCTCGACGATGCGCCTTCCTTTTCCGCGGGCGCTCACGCGCCGCGATTCAGCGTCCAGCCGATCAAAGCATCCAGCCCGCGGTCCACCAGAGGCTGTTCGTCGGAACGGATGGTCCCTTCATTTTCCGCGGCCGTCAGCACCGATTGCACCGGACATCCCAATTCGCGCTCGAAAGGTTCCCGAAAATCCGCGATGCGGTCGGACAGTCCCGCCAGGCGGACCTGGGCGATGCCCTCGGACCAGGAATCCTGATAATAAGCGGCCAGCGGATAAATTTCATCCAGCAAGTCCTGCGGCGTCACGTGCCGCGCGTCGGCGGGCAGCGTGATGCAGCGATATCCGCAGAGCATCCCTTCGCGAACGATCGCAGTGGTGAGGCTCGTGCCGGCCACGCGGGCCAGGAGAGAAGGCCTCCCATCGGGCAAAAGAGGAACGACCGCCAGCGTCGAGCTCATCACCACGCCCGGCGACATCCCCACCGACTCTACCAGCGTTTCGTATTCGCGAACAATGCGAAGCCTGGCCAATCCCGTGACGATATCCACCCCATCGTCGCGGGGAGATTGGCGCATATAGGAGATCACAGTTTCTTCGGCCTCAAAAGGAACGCTCTTCTTGAGCCGCCACCGCAGGATCGGAATGGCTTCTTCCGGCTTCCTCGGAAATACATCGAAGTGCAGCACGAAGACGCGAATTACGGAGTCCGGCAGCAGCAGGGCCACATCTTCATTCTTGGCCCGCAGGCGTGAGAACACGCGGCCCACCGCGGCTCGCACCTCGGCGGCATCGATCAGATTCGCTTCCACCGGCGTGGGCAAAATCGCCCCGGGAGACAGCGCCTCGACGGCAAAACCGTCCAGCCCCATTCCGCCGCGCGTCCATCGCGCCGCGGCCACATAATCCGCGGCGATTTCACAGGCGATCAGCGGGTGAGGAATGGAATCGAGCCAGCGCGCCAGACGGCGCACGAATCCGCTCTGGTAAATTCCCTGCCGGATGCTGTCGGCCCTACTCAATGAAGGTCACCTTGTTGATTTCCTTGAGAGTTGTGACGCCCGCGCGCACTTTTGCCAGAGCGGAGTCCCGCAGAAACGTCATGCCTTCTTCGCCGGCCGCGCGTTTGATCTCCGATGTGGGGCGGCGGTCAATGATCATCTCGCGTATGTGGTCGGACAAGTCCAGCAGTTCGGAAATGGCGCTGCGTCCGCGGAATCCCGTGCCCGAGCATTCCAAGCATCCCGCTCCCTCGACAAATTGCACTTGACCCCACTCCGCCGGATCGAGGCCGGAAGCGCGCAGGACTTCCGGAGAATAGCGTACGGACTTCTTGCAATGCACGCAAACCACGCGAACCAGGCGCTGCGCCAGAATGCAATTCAAAGCCGAGACGAAATTGTACGGCTCGACGCCCATATTGATGAATCGGCCGATGACGTCCGTCACGTTATTCGCGTGCACCGTGGTGAACACCAGATGCCCGGTGAGCGCCGACTGGATGGCGATTTGAGCCGTTTCGTTATCGCGAATTTCTCCGACCATGATCTTATCCGGGTCGTGCCGCAGGATCGACCGCAATCCGCGCGCAAACGTGAGTCCCTTCTTTTCGTTGACGGGAATCTGTGTAATTCCCCGGACCTGGTATTCCACGGGATCTTCAATGGTGATGATTTTATCTTCGTCGGTCTTAATTTCGTTGATGGCGGCGTATAGAGTCGTCGTCTTTCCCGACCCGGTCGGACCGGTAACGAGCACCATTCCGTATGGCTCGCGGATGTACCGGCGGAATTTCCACATTTCCTCGGCGGAAAATCCGACCACGTCCAGGCCGAGGTTGTGAAATTTTTCCGAGAGAGTTTCTTTGTCCAGGACGCGCAGAACCGCGTCTTCCCCGTGGATGGAGGGCATGATGGAAACGCGGAAATCGACGAAGCGGCCCTTGTAGCGGACGCGGAAGCGCCCGTCCTGCGGCACGCGGCGCTCGGCGATATCCAGTTCGCTCATGACTTTGATGCGCGAAATTATTGTGGAAAGCCAGTCCTTGGAAATCGGCGCCATGGCGTGAACCAGAACGCCGTCAATCCGGTACTTGACGGCCACCTCGATGTCCCGGGCCTCGATGTGAATGTCGGAGGCGCGGCGTTCGAGAGCCGTAAAAATCACCGTGTCCACCAGGCGAACCACCGGGCTGACCGCGGAATCCTGTTGCGTCAGACTGTCGGCGGAGATGTTCGAATCGGTTTCATCATCTTCTTCGACCACGGTCAGCGTGAAGGCCTCGGTCGCCTGGTCGAGAACCCTTTGCGATTGCTCGGTGCGCTTCAGAAGATCGCTGATTTGCGTAGGCGTGGCCACCTTCAGGACCAGTTTCTTCCCGAGCAAAAGGGGCAATTCATCGCTGAGCAGGACCTGGCTAGGATCGGCCACTGCGATCACCAGACAGGCGCCCTGAGCCTCCATCGGCACGAAGTTGAATCGGAACATCAATTCCGCGGGAATGCTGCGAAATAGCTCCGGATCGATTCTTTGTTCGAACAAATCCACGAACCCGCAGCGGTATCGCTCCGCCAGCCGCCGCGACTTTTCGCGTTCGCCTTGGGGATCCGATGCTGTCGCTAATGTTTGGTCGGTTGTGCTCATGGCTGTCTGTCCCTACCCCTGGCCGCCGACCGACAACGAGAACATCGGCAAGTACAGCGCGACCAGGATAAACGCAATTAATATCGCCATAAAAATCAGAATCGCCGGTTCGATGAGGGCCACCAAATTCGCCAGGTGCGTGTTCACATCGTCCTCATAAAATTCCGCGACGCTGGCCAGCATGGGCGAAAGAGATCCGCTGGCTTCCCCCACTTCAATCATCTCCAATGCCAAATCCGGCACCAGACCCGTGGAAACCAGGCTGTTGTGAAGCGACTGCCCTTCCCGGACGAGTTGCGCGCCGTGAGTGATCGCTCCCGAAATCAGGCGGCTGCGGATCGCTCCGCCGGCAGTTTCCAACGCCTGCACCAGCGGCGTGCCTCCGGCGAGCAGCGTCGAGAGCGTGCGGCAAAACTGCGCGAACTGAAATTTCGTTATCGTTTCTCCGATGAGGGGCAGGCCCATCCTTACCCGCTCCATGGCCATTCCTCCCTGCTCGGATTGGGACCATGCATACACAGCCGCCGCAATCAGGAAGAGCAATGCGATGGCGGACAACAAGTAGGGCCGGTATGTGACCGTGACGGCAATCAGGATGCGAGTGGCCTGGGGTAGCGCCACGTTCAGGTCGGCGTAAAGACCCGCAAATTTTGGAATCACCGAGCTAACCAGATAGGTCACGATGAGCGTTGCGGCGGCAATCAGAATGACAGGATAGATCAACGTCGAGATCAGTTTTTTTCGAAACCCCGTGGTGACCCTCTGGTACGTGATGTAATACTCCAGGACTCCCGACAAGTTGCCGCTCTTTTCACCGGCAAGCACAGACACCGTATAGACCTTTGGAAAGACGCCCTGTTGTTCCAGCGCCTCTGACAGCGTGGTGCCCTCCCGAACCTGCCGGCGAACCTCGCCGAGAACGGGGCGCAACCGCTCTGCAGCCGCCCGGTCGGAAAGCAAGTCCAAGGCCTTCAGGATGGGGATTCCCGCCTTAATCAGCGTGTTGAATTGCTGATTGAACACAAGGAAATCATTCCCATCGACCGATTTCTGGCGCCGACGGCCAAGCAACTGGCCCAGCAGTCCGGCTCGCGGCCGGACATTGTAAACAAAGAGGCCGCGGTCGGAGAGCTTCTGGCGAGCCTCGGTGATAGATTCCGCGGGCTCTACATGCAAGAAAACTTTTCCGCTGCCGTCGGCCACCTTACATAGAAACTCAGCCATGACGTGAGTGTACCTCAACCGCTATAGATGCAGGAAGCAGGCCCAGGGGCTGCGTGCACTGGGCGATAACTCCACATTCAGGCCAGGGAGACCAATATACCCGCCGGCCGCTTGGAAATACATTTCTCATTTATGTGTCCCGTGTAAATTTTCGGTCAACATCATGTAAGAGGAGCTTGCTGTCCTAATTTGAAAGCCATTGGCGCGGCGCAGTTCATCGGAGGTCGGGACTTCGGTCCCGACGAAAGGCATTGTCTCAAATCACTGACGGGTTTGAACCGCAACGGAAAGGAGGTTCCGCTGGAAGCAATTTTGTCAGAGCTGCCCTGGCTTTGTCGCGGGAAGCATGGACGGCGACAATGCCGCTCGGCAGCGAGACATCTGATGCTGAGTGAGGGCGTCACCCGGCTCCAGGGCCAGTGCGGCCTCAAACTGTTGATCGGCGTCCACGCAGTCGCCGTTTGACGCCAGCACGATCCCGTAGATGGTGTGATTTTGCGCTGAGTAGGGATTCAGATTCACGGCCAGGCGCAGACTTTCCTGGGCTTCCTTCACACGGTGCTGCCTCAGCTGAATCTGCCCCAAAAACACGTAGGGATCGGCCAGCTCGGGAGCGAGATTCTTCGCCTGCAGCATGTACGATTCCGCTTTCTGGTAATCACCTTTGCTGTAGTACAAGCGCCCTAAATTTAACGGGAAATGAAAGTCGGAAGGATCATTGCGATATCCCGTTTCCAGAAGCGTCTGCGCGCCGGCCAGAGCCCCGCGACTCATCATTTCCATGCTGAGGTTATTCATGGCATTTTCATTCAAAGGCGCAATTTGGTGCGCTCTCGAGAACAATGCGTAGTCGCTTCTCCAAAAATTTACCGTCCAGCCTGTAAGGGATGCCAGAAAAATGGCGACTGCCAATCCGGTCACCACAACGTGCGTGGGTTGTCCGAAAAGTCCCAGCCGCGTTTTTGCGGCGCGCTCGATGATCACAGCGATAAGAATGGCTGCTCCAATGCTGGGAACATAGAAATACCTGTCGTGAACCAGCTCGTTGTGCCAGAAAACAAAAGTATCCAGAGCCGGCAAAAGCGGAATCACGATCCATGCCAAGGCGTTATCCACTTCCTTCGCGCCTAAATGTTTTCGCGAAATCCAAACGGCCGCTCCAAGGGCAACGAGAATCATCGCGGGGAGGATTACATGCCCAAGATTTAATTTCGTCTGGTAGAACAGATCGTAGGATTCGGAAAGTCCAAACGGAAGAAACCAATGCTTGACGTAGAAGAGCAGGATCGAAGGAAGCGTCAAGAGCCACGCCACGGGAGATACGTACGCCAAAGAATGACCGAGGCCGGACAAAATCTTGTAACGCGCCAGCAAATACAGGAGCGCGACGGGAAGAAACCAGACTGTGGGAGTGATAGCGCTGAGGAAGCGGCCGGCATAGCCCGGGTGGGCCTCGCTTTCCGCCGGGGAATATCCAATCCAACTGTGCGCAAACACCAGGGCAGGAAGAACAATGGCCGTCTCCTTGCTCAGAAGAGCCAGGGCAAATAAAGCACAAGAGACTGCCATCCAAAGGCCTTTTGATCCCTCCCACGATTTCAGATACGCCAAAAACGCCAACAGGAACATGGCCGCAAAGAGCGATTCGGTCGTCCCGGAGACCCAGGCGACCACTTCGTGATGGATGGGATGTACGCCGAAAATCAGCGCCGCCAGCCACGCCGTTGTGAATTGCCCGGTCATTTTTCTTACTACCAAATACGTCAGCCAAGTGACCAGGATATGCAATCCGATGGCAAGCAGATGCCAACCGAGCGGGCGGCTGGCAAAGAGTGCGTAATTCATCCTTAGGAACATAAGAAAGATTGGGCGGTAATAGTTCCCCACGGCCCCGGGCGCCATCTGCTTCCATACCGAGCTGATGAAGTACTGCGGAGCGTAGCGCCAAGCCCTCAGGAAAGGGTTATTGACGATCTGGGGAAAGTCGTCGTAGACGAAATCGAATCGGATGGTCCCCACGTACGTAACTGCCGTGACAAGAAGAAGAATCCTGACAATATACTTCTCGCGCAGCGCTGCGATCCGGGAATCATCCGTCATAGCGGTTATTTCCGTGGCCATATTCACCATTCGTAGATTTCTAATGAAAGTCTAGCATCGGGGTCCGGCAGGCGGCGCAGAAAGCTCGAAGGGGACCGTCAAACAGTTAGTACCACATAGGAGAATGGGGCGACCTTTACAGGGGAGACTCGGAGAGGGACGCGCCGTCCACTATGGCAACTCCAGCCGGTACTTGAAAACGAAACAGATCGCCCGCCAAAGGAACGTCCGACTGCCAGTTTCCAAAGCGATATTCCAGCTCAATTCCGCCCGGTTGGCGAATCTCGATGCGGGCCAGTTCTCCTGTGGAGGCATCTAATTCCAGAAGGACTTCCGTGTATTCATTCCCCTCCGAATGACTTTTTGCTTCCTTGGGGACACAGCGAAGGAGCGCATGGCCCGCGGGGATTCCTTTTTGTTCTACCACATCGATCCGGCCGCAAAGGCGCGAAAGGTCCGCCTTCCCCGTCAGGAGCGCGAGAGGCGTACGCCAATCGGAACTCTCCTTAACGGGAGCCTTCGTCACAGTATGATCATAGGGAACGTAAAACCACGTGGTCTTGCCATCAACCAGAAACAGCTTCTTTTCCGGCGAGTCATATTCCCAGCGCATTTGTCCGGGCCGGCGAAAGTAGACTGTGCCGGACTCGATCCTCGCCTGCCTTTGCCCCTCGCTGTAGCGTTCCAGGAACACGGCCTGCAGGGTGCGCGGCTGGCGGTAATGCTGCTCCAGGAGACGCGCGTATGATTTTGCAAGGTCGGACGATTGTTGCGCAGGCGATTCGGATGGACTCGCCATAGCCAGAACAGCACAAGCTAAAGCAAGCGCGGCACATCCCACTCTGCTTCGTGAATTCACATTGAAATTATAGCAGGAAGCCGCGGTTACCTTGCGCATCTGGCACCGGACAAAACGGGGAAATTGCGGTCCAAATGAAATGGGGGAAAAGGGCGTTTGCCCTTTTCCCCCAGGCGAGCAACTTCCGAGAATTACTGACCGATTGGGGTAGTATCGGCGGCACCGATCGAGGGGATCTTGCCATCCGAAGTCTGGTAAATCACGCCACTCTGGTCGGTCATAAAATACCGCTGACCGGTCGAGCTGGATTGAGGAGTGGCAAGAATTGTGTACTGTGTGACAGGCGTGGCGGCAACCGGCGCGTAGCTGAAAACATATCCGCTCTTTTTCGGAGTGGCCGAGCCGAGCAAGCTGTCAACCAGGTCTGCCGAAGCGGAGCTGGGTGTCGATCCGCCACCCGTCAGCGGCCCGAGTTGAGATAAGTCCGTGGCCGGATCGGTAGTATACGTGGTCTGGTACGCCACGATCGAGGTGTTATACGTGCGCAGCGAAGCAACGGCAGACGCTTCATTGGCCGCCATCTTCGAACGCAGCAAGTTCGGAATTGCAATAGCCGCGATGATCAGAATGATCGCGACGACGATCAACAACTCAATCAACGAAAAACCCTTCTGTTTATTGCGCATGCACGGCGCTCCTTTTGGACTTTAAGATCTGAATCGTTTGTGAGGACCCCGCGGATCCACATGAAAATTTTGAGCATCAATTGTGCCAAGATTGGAGGGTGAGGTAACAGACTGGACACACGCCGGTAACTCTAATTATTTCAATAGATGCGGAGTTTTTGTCGTGACGTTAAGTAATCGCACAGGCGAGCCGTCATTGGGGAGATTCAAAATTTTAACATAATTTGTCATCTCGCCAGGCCAGAAAATGGCAATTCCCGTGGAATCTGGCACAGATTAAGATCGGAAAAAATTTCACGTCGTCCGAATCGCAGATGGCAATTCCCAAAATTCGAACAGTTAATTAGAGGGGGAGATCGGTTGGTCCGGCCGGAACGGAAACGTTGGATCGAATTACGCAGGATTGGTCGGTATAGAAATGGCGCTGACCTGTATTTGGCGACTGCGGATCGGCAGTAAGCGAATAGGTGGCCGTGTGCCCCTGCGCGTCCGTAGTAAGCTGCGTAAATGTGAAGCTGTAACCGCTCTTTTTTCCGGCTGCCAGGTTTTCGTCAATCAAACCAGCGTTGTTCTGGTCCGGGGCGATGCCAGTGCCGGACAGCTGCGTAAGACTCGCCGAGAAATTGATGCCATAGGTTGTGGAATAGACTAGCTCGGCTGTCGAAATGTTGCGCAGGCTCTGGGCCGCTGAGGCCTCATTCGCGCGCATTTTCGATTGAACGTAATTGGGGATAGCTATGGCCGCGATGATCAAGATCACGGCAACGACGACTAACAGTTCGATGAGGGAGAACCCCGCCTCCCGGCGGTCGGTTCGTTTAGAGATCCCGGTCGATCGTAGCCGTCTCATTGCGTAATTCTCCTAAGTGAATCTCACTCTTCCTAGTTCACTACGAGCCTGCGATCTACAAATCTATAAAACAAATTGGGGAAGAGGGCGTTCGCCCTCTCCCCCAAGCGTGCAACTTCCGAGAATTACTGACCGATTGGGGTGGTATCGGCGGCACCGATCGAGGGGACCTTGCCATCCGAAGTCTGGTAAATCACGCCGCTCTGGTCGGTCATAAAATACCGCTGACCGGTCGAGCTGGATTGAGGAGTGGCAAGAATTGTGTACTGTGTGACAGGCGTGGCGGCAACCGGCGCGTAGCTGAAAACATATCCGCTCTTTTTCGGAG